>Ga0255779_1000098_pt1 | contig 97958 bp, 92 predicted proteins | sample 011ome_21_FD_179977 | JGI IMG/M metagenome (GOLD analysis project Ga0255779, IMG submission 179977) | Coastal salt marsh microbial communities from the Groves Creek Marsh, Skidaway Island, Georgia - 011508AT metaG (version 2) | ecosystem: Environmental > Aquatic > Marine > Intertidal zone > Salt... | reverse complement strand
TGTTGCCTTTATGTGCGCATGCGGAGGAAATAGTTGTCCCCGTCGAGCCAGTTGCAACGCAGGATTTGGCAGCCGCTTTAAAGAGTTATGCAGGCCGCTGGGTGGGCCACTTTACCATCCATTCAACGACGTCTGGCTATTCCGAGACGTTTCCAGTGGAGCAGCAATACTGGTGGGAAGAGGGCGTACTGCATGGCGTCGCGGTGACGCAACGGGACGTGGGCATGTCGAGTGCGCGCTCTAAGTCGGTAATGAAGGATGGTAAGTATTTCTCAGAGGTGGAGGCCGGCGAGACGATCGAAAATTACTGGGGCGTGCTGCATGACGGTGGGCTGATCTGGTTTCCTTCGGATTTGAAGCGGACCCAAGATTATCAAATGAAGGAGTCCATCGTCGAGGTGGATGGCGAGCGAGTGCTCAAGACCGAAGGCTTTAATACCTACCTGACTAGTGATGGCCTCGCGTATCTTGTCTATCGTGGCGAATTGAAGTTCGTCGAATAGGGGGAAGAGACTTGAGGGCTGAGGGAAGAGACTTGAGGGCTGAGAGCTGAGAGCTGACGAAGCACGACAGTGCGAAGATGGTGAACCGAAGGTTTGCTCTGAGCGAAGCGAAGGGTGACTGAACTGGGTGCCCTATGGGCAAGTGAAGGAACAGACTTGAGACTTGAGGGCTGAGGTCAACTTACGTGGCACGGTTGCTTCAGTGGAATTTTTAGTCTGCGCCGATCTGGCTGGCTAGGGCATTGCGTAGGTCGGCTTCGAGCTCGGCTTCTTGCACCCATTGTAGTGCTTGTTGGGGCTGGCTATCGCTCCAATTGAGAATGGCGCGATTGAGCTGTTCAACGCGTTGGCTCGGCTCGGAGATAGTGTTGCTCCATGCGGCTGCGGCTACGGGGTCGAAGTCAAGCATCGTGGTGGTAAAACCAACAATCGCGGCATCACGTTGGTCACCTGCTGCGGCATCATTGAGCCAAGTGGAGGCAGCGACCGAGTCGGTGCGACTCCATTCTTGCATGATGACTTCCGAGTTTTTTGGATTGTTGAGAGGGTCGGCCTGCGGGAGTTGGATTTGCCACTCCATCGCATCCATAGGATTGGTTTGAGCGCGGGTGCGCACGTAGGTTTCAATCGCCGCGGGTGCCTCGTAGGCTTCGTTGACACTGCGCAGGAATTGTTCGGCCTCGGTTGGGTTGGCTTGCGTATAGTGCTGGATGCTGAGGTTGAGCAGATCTGTATTGCCGTAATATTCTGCCTCGGTGAGCGCCCAGATAGCGGCGGCTTCAGGGGCGGTGGCGGCCCAAGACTCGACGAGGGCAGCGGCGGCATCGTTGCGCAGGCTGCCCGCTGGGAGTTGTTCGACCCATTGTGAGGCTTCGTCCGGGTTTTGGCCTGCCCAGTTGGCGGCGAGTGCTTTAGCTGCGGTGACTTTACTACCGTCGTTGGCCATGCCGTCAATCCATGTCGCAGCGGCGATCGGGTCCTGTTGAGCCCAGAGTTCCATACCGCTTTGGATGGTGGTGTGGCGGGCGAGGCCTTGGGCGTTTGACTCTAGCCATAGCAGGGCGCTTTCGGAATCTTCCGCGGCCCAGACGGCAACGATTTCCAGCATCCCACGCACGCTGTCTTGGCTGAGTGATTGCACTTGTAGCCAAGCCATGGCCGACTCTGGGTCGTCTTTGGCGCGGCGCCGCGCTTCGAGAAGAAAGGGGTCATTGTCGGTTGCCGACTTCGGAATAGGCGTTGGGTCTGCTGGCGTTGGCTTGAGGACGGTGCGACCACGGTCGGACTTGCCGAGTGTGTTGCTCGGTTCGACCGCTGCGGTTGGCTGGCTCGGTGCGCGGCTACGGACGATCTCCCAGGTCTCGCGCAGATGGTGCCACTCGTTGCGAATCGTGTCTGTGTGAGGCAGCACCGCAAGCGTGGCTAAGCCAATAAAGGCGAACGTGAGTAAGGTTCGAGAGATCCAGCGCATACAGAGAGTTAGCTTAGGTTAAAGAAAGACTTGGTGTTACTAGTGGTGCGTGCGGCCAACTCGTCGGGCGTCATCGCGAGGGTTTCGGCGCAACGTTTAGCGATGTCAGCCAAGTAAGCGGGCTCGTTCGGGTTGCCACGATGAGGCTCGGGGGTGAGATAGGGACAATCGGTCTCCAGCATCAATCGCTCGATAGCTTGAGCGCGCAGGGCTTCGCGGATGTCGGGGGCATTTTTATAGGTGACCACTCCAGTGAAGGAGGCGCGTCCACCACGTTGGTTGACTTGGGCGATTTCGTTGGGGCCGTAAGTGAAGCAGTGGAATACGATCCGTGACCAATCGATGCCAGACTCATCAATCATCCGCAGGCTATCGTCGAAGGCATTGCGGCTATGGATGATCACAGGGCAGTCGAACTCGCTGGCGAGCATGAGCTGCTGGCGAAAGGCTTCTTCTTGATAGATCATGGTTTCGCCTGCTTGGAGTGGATCTTTCGGCAGGTGGAAATAATCCAAGCCAATCTCCCCAAGGGCGACGGGGCCATGGGGCGGCATGAAGAAGGTGGAAATTTGGCTGACATGGTGGTGCCACTCGGCATCGACGTAGCAGGGGTGTAGACCGACGGTGTAGTCGATCCGTCCCGCGTAGGCCGCATGCATTTCGCGGTAGGGCACCCAGTCTTTCGGTGAAGTGCCGACGGTGATAAAGCGTTGTACGCCCGCTGCGACGGCACGCTCCAGCGCAGGCTCGAGTTCGCCTTTGTCCTTGAAGCCGAGTAAATGGCAGTGGCTGTCGATCAGTTGCATGACTGCGAAGATGCGGAAAAACTGAAACTCTGAAAGGCTGAAAATGAGCTCGGGGGCAAGTTCGTGCTGTTCAGGGGTGCGATTTAGCGGCTTGATTTTTCTGATTCGAAAGTTCTTGAGAATAAAGCGGGCGGCTCCATCGTCTCGTAGCTTTAGGAAATTTAAACCCCACTTTTAGTCAAATCACCATGGAAGACGTCATCATTTTAGGAACCGGTTGTGCCGGACTCACTGCAGCTATCTACACGGGCCGTGCTCAATTGAAGCCGCTGGTGCTCGAAGGCACGCAACCGGGCGGGCAACTCACCACGACTTCGGAGGTTGAGAATTTCCCGGGTTTCCCTGAAGGAATCGATGGTTACACCATGATGGACAACTTGCGCAAGCAAGCCGCGAAGTTTGGCGCGCGCTACGAGCATGCTAAGATCGATAAGATCGAGATGGATGGCGCAGTGAAGAAGCTTTACGCCGGCAATACAGTCTACGAAGCCAAGACCGTGATCGTCGCAACTGGTGCGCGCCCACGCTTTATCGGTGTTCCTGGCGAGCAGGAAATGTTTGGCGGCAAGGGCGTGACAACTTGCGCAACTTGCGATGGTGCGTTCTACCGCGACATGGAAGTCGTGGTGGTTGGTGGCGGCGATTCCGCTGCTGAGGAAGCGCTGTTTTTGACTCGTTTTTGCACGAAGGTGACTTTGATCCATCGCCGCGATGAGCTACGTGCGTCGCAGATCATGGCCGACCGTGCGACTTCGCACCCGAAGATCGAGATGGCGTGGAACTCCTTGCCACAAGAAATTCTGGCCGACGAAAAGGGCTTTACCCGTGCGATTCGCGTGAAAGATGCCAAGTCTGGCGAAGAGCGTGAGATCCCTTGCAAGGGCGTCTTTGTCGCGATCGGCCACATCCCGAATACCGACTTTGTCGCAGGTGTGTTGGAGCGTGATAGCGACGGTTACATAGTGCCGAACCTAGGTAGTCAGGTGAAGACAGAGCATGATGGTTTCTTTGCTGCGGGCGACTGTGTCGACCACGTGTATCGTCAAGCGATCACCGCTGCCGGGATGGGTTGCCAAGCCGCAATCGAGGCCGAACGCTATTTGGCGGAACTTTAAAGTGTTTGAAAGTGTGAAGGAATTAAAGTAGGAATGTATGTAGCTATCTTCGCACTTTTTACCTTCTCACCTTTCTACTCCTAAAATGGATCATCTATCCGAGCTTAGAGCAGACTACACCAAGCATGCGCTACGTGCGGCGGACTTGGTGGCAGACCCGTTTGCTCAATTTGAGCAGTGGTTTCGGCAAGCCGAGGAGTGTGAGGTCAATGAGCCCAATGCCATGTGTCTCGCCACTGTGGCTGCGAATGGGCAACCTTCCACGCGTGTGGTGTTATTGAAGGGGTTTTCTAAAAAGGGGCTAGTATTTTACACTAACTACGAGAGTCGTAAGGCAATTGAGTTGGAATCGAATCCGCGGGTATCCGTGAATTTCCTTTGGCTGCCGCTGCAGCGTCAAGTCAACATAACCGGCCGCGTCGAGCGCGTCTCGAAAGTCGAGGCCTTGAAATATTTTGTCTCCCGCCCATTTGCGAGTCGACTCGGTGCGTGGAGCTCGCCGCAGAGCCAAGTGATTACATCGCGGCAAATTTTGGAAGCTAAGCTCGACCAGATGAAGCGAAAGTTTGCCGATGGCGAAGTGCCGCTGCCAGATCACTGGGGCGGTTATCGCATTGTGCCTGAGACCTTTGAATTTTGGCAAGGCGGCGGCGGGCGGTTGCATGATCGTTTTATGTATCGACTCGATGATGCCGATCAATGGGCGTCCGCTCGTTTAGCTCCATAGGCGATCCCGCTGCTCTCTCCACTATGCGTGTTGACTCACATATGCACACCACTCTTTGCGGCCACGCAATCGGTGCGCCGATTGAATATGCGATGGTCGCGATGGAGCAGGGCATTGATGTGGTGACAATCACTTGCCACATCCCGATGGAATGGGAGGCATTTGGTCAGGCGGGAATTCGCATGCACCGTGATCAACTCGATCAATACCGCAGCTTAGTTCACGACACCGCTGAAAAGGCCAAGCCACTTGGGGTTGAGGTGCTTTGTGGGATCGAAGCAGAAGTGTATCCAGACGAAGCGCAGATGGAGTCGATGGATGAAATCCTCGCTGAATATGAGTGGGACTTTGTACTCGGATCGCTGCACGCGCAGTGCCGGAGTTATTTAACGTGGTTGAAAAGAAACAAGGTCAATGACGATGCGATGCGAATCGATAGTTACTTTCGCCACCTCAAGGATGGTGCGCAGTCGGGTCGCTATGATAGTATGTCGCATCCCGATGTGATCCGCACCTATGGCGTAGTGAGTGAGTTCAGGGCCGCTGAGCACGAGGACGTGATTCGTGATTTTCTGCAGGCCGTGGTGGATGAAGACATCTGCATGGAGGTGAATACCAGCGGCCTGACTAAGGGCGACTTTGAGGTGCACCCCGAGCCCTTGATTCTGGATTGGGCCAGCGAGATGGGCGTCAAGCTAACGATTGGATCTGATTCGCATCGGCCGAATTCGGTGGGGCAGTTCTTCGCTACGGTTCAGCCGATGCTTCGTGAGAAAGGCTTTAAGGATCTGCACTATTTCCGCGCGCGTAAGCGCTTTCGGATTGAGATGCCGAAATGGGATTGAATTTGCGGCGTTGCGGCATATCGCGGCAGGCATTAAGTTAACATCGACTAGTGAGAAAGGAAGGAGGGCGAGTCGCCCCCTTTGCAGCCACATAGGATGAATGCGGGCAAGTCGCCCACACTCCTATCGCGGTCAGTCGTTGCAATCGAGACTTACCCGCTAATGGACGATCAGCCGAAATTAAGCTCATGGCGGTTTCTTTTATGCTTATTTTGTGGTCAGCGCTTGCCTGATTGGTTTATTTACTGGAATGCAAAAAGTTGGCTTATTGTCTTTTCTTGCCCTTGCTTTAACTTCGTTACATGGAATTCACTCGATTGAATTGAAGGATGGTAGTGGCATTCGCGGTGCAATCGTATTGGAGCGTCCGGAAGTGTACTATGTGGATTTGGGCTTTAATGTAGTTGCCGTGCCGAAGGATGCGGTCGCAAGTCTGGGCGAAGTAGATTCAATCACTGGCGCGGTAGCGGCGACGTTGGTTGAGGACACACTCTACCATGTCGCGGCGGATCGTGGCGATCAGCCGATTTTGAAGTGGGTGGATCAGTTGGGCGAGGCAGTGGCACTAGTGCAAACACCGACAGGCCTAGGTTCTGGGTTTGTGATCCATGAGGATGGCTACGTGGTGACGAATGATCATGTGATCGCCGGCGAACATCGTATTTCGGTGACAATTTTTAGGGAGGGTGAGCGCGAGCTTTCGAAGGTGACGTATAATAATGTGCGGATTGTGGCAACCAGCGCGGAGTTAGATTTGGCGTTGTTAAAGATTGAATCAGAGTCGGAAGAGGTATTCCGCAGCGTCAGCTTAGCTGCTGGGGCTGGCCGAGTCCGTGAGGGGCAGACTGTGTTTGCGATCGGTAGTCCCTTAGGGCTGGATCGGACCGTTTCGGAGGGGATTATTAGTGTGGCGAATCGTGTGATTGGGGGGCGTCTTTATTTGCAGACGACGACGCAAATCAATCCTGGGAATTCTGGGGGGCCGTTGTTCAACCTCAGTGGCGAAGTGGTGGGCGTAAATAATATGAAGATTGCCGCTGTCGGAGCTGAGGGCTTGGGCTTTTCAATTTCTTCAGCGGTGGTGAAGTCATTTTTAGATAACCGAGATGCGTATGCATTTGACCCACGTAACCCGAATACAGGCTTTCGTTATTTGAGTCCGCCTAAAATTGGTGAGAGTAAGAAGTAAAATAGAGATTTTAAGTATGAATAAATTATGGTTATCTTGTGTATGTGCGTGCGTTTCTGGGGCTATGGCATCTGCGGTACCCTTTCAGGAAATCATCGGCGAGGATGCAGAATTTTTCTGCACAGTGCGCAGCCTTTCCGAAACGCGCGCGCAGTGGGCGACGCATCCGATCGCAGCATTATTCGAAGACAAAGAGCTGCTCGCATTTTTCAATACGATGAAGGGCGACGATACGCTTGAAGACGGCGGCAGTGCTGATGGACCTTCTGGTTTCACCGAGGTGATGGAGGATGTGTTTGGCCTGAGCTACGATGAGTTGTTTGAGCTATTTCCGGGGCAGGCGAGTTTGGCATTTTATAATCTATCAGAGCAAGCGCTGGGGCAGGCAGAGCGCGAGGAAATGATGTTGATGGCGGAGTTTTCGGGAGATGCCGCACGCCTTAATGCGCTGATGCAGATTCAATTTGAGCGTAATATGGCGGCGCATCAGGCGATCAATCCGCTGGTTGAGCACGAGCTGATCGAGGAGTCGTTTATGGGGGAAACGCTCTATTTCGATGAGACTTTTGATGGCGTCACTACTTATATTGAAGATGGCTACACGTTGGTAGATGGCATCGTGGTGCTGGCAGCTCCCGAGAGTCGTTTACGTGCGGCAGTTGAGTCGATTAAGGAAGGTGCCAGTGCGCCGATCGCAGACTCCGCGGCGTATCAACGTTCGCGAGAAGAAGGCGGGCGTGGTGATTTTGGGGTGTATGCGAATTTGGAGCAGTTGATGCCGACTTTGAATCGCGCATTAACTGGGTCAGTTGCGTCTGATCCTGCTGCTTCACCCATCAACTTGGCGATGTTTGGGGTGACTGCGCAGAGTTTGGATAGTGCGTTGTCGCTGGAATCACTGCAGGCGCTGTACGCTGAGTTTGATTTGATTGATTTAGGGATACTGTCGCATTACGGATTAATCTATCGTGAGAAGTTGGGTGTCTTGAGCCTGATGAGCTACGCAAATACTGCACTTCCAGAGGCCCGCTATGTGGCAGAGGGGGCCTTGAGTAGTTCGATTTCGACCTTCGACTGCAGTGCGATGCTTGCAAATCTCGAAAGATTGCTGACTTCTGCAAGCCCGACATTGTCGCCGTTGATTAATATGCAGCTGCAGGTCGCGAAGGCGAAGACAGGTGTCGATTTGCGTGCAGCGCTAATCGATAATATCGGCTCCCAGACTGTTAGCCTGTCGGTTTTACCCGAGGCGCATCTGGACGACTCTCAGGTCGCAGAGCCACAGCAACTTTTCGTGATTGAGGTGAAAGACGCGCAAGCACTGGCGCAAGGGATCGAAGCCTTTAAGGATCTGGCTCCTAGCTTACGCGCGATGATTGAAGAGCAGATGTATGAGGGGCAGACCATTTATACAATCAGGGGTTCGGGCGAGCCGAATATGAAAGATGAAGGCACCGTTAGCTATGTGATTTTACGTTCGAGCTTGATTGTGAATATCGGTGAAGTGGGCTTACTGCATAAAGTGCTCTCTCGCATGAGTGACGGCAGCGAGGGTTTGTGGCAGAGTGCGGAGACCGAACAATTATTTGAGCGTATCGAACGCCCGAATGCGGTTACACGTTCTTTTGTAAATGCAGAAATGATGGTTGAGCCATTTTTTGAATCACTACTCCAAGTGGTTGAGCTGGGTGGATGGATGGAGGATACGAGTAAGGCGGAAATTCCGTCTGGCCTGGATACTGCCTATCGCATGATTTCTGAGTTGAATGAAGCGGCGGATGGTTTTTTTGGCCGCACATTAATTATCAAAAGTGAGGACAAAAAATGAGTGCTGATTTGAATCGATGGGGATGTTTCCGAGATGTGATGCGCTGCGCTTTTTATATAGCTGGGGGGTTGATGACTTGTGCGCTGGCATGTGCAGAAGTAGCGCCGTTTTCGTTTTCAGGACCAGAGGTGCTGAAGTTGGATTGGAGCACGCGTGCACTGAATGTAAGTGATGTAAACCAAGATAAGTTAAGCGATTTAGTTGTGATCAACAATGATACCGCACAGATCGAGATACTGTATCAGTTGGCAGCCGATGCGCCGAACACGAGTGGTAAGACGCGTCTAAATCGTAATCGTTGGGAGGCGCCGCTTGAGGATGCACGTTTCGAAAGTGAATCGATTACGATTGGCTTCCCAGTCTTTGATTTGTCAGTGGGCGATTTGAATGGCGATGGTCGCGATGATCTGGCCTATACTGCCCGGGAGGTGCCATTGACAGTCCGCTATCAAAATGCAGCGGGGCTATGGACGGATACACATGTGTTTGACGATTTCGAGACACTGGGATGGACGGGCACTGTTCAGATTGCAGATTTGGATGGCGATGGGAGTGCGGAGTTGGTCGTCGTTGCTGCGGATGCGCTACGAGTTTTTCGACAGGATCCACATGGCCATCTCGGTGAGGCAGCGGTGTATTATGTGACGGGGGAGAATCCGTTTAATTTATTGCTGGAAGACGTGACGGACGATGGGCGCAAGGATGTGCTCTATATTTCAGCGAATGGAGATCAGTCGCTCGCTCTGCGGGAGCAGTTGAGTGATGGTGGATTTGGACCTGAGCGGCGTTTTGTTTTTGAACGGCCTGTGCGAAGAGTGCGTGCGATGCCGCAAGCTGATGGTGCGGAGCTATCTTTTTGCTCGGTTGATTCTCGCAGTGGTGGGGTTGAGTTCTTCCGCCTGGCACAGGCGCCGGCGGCTCAGGAAGTCAGCGGTTTTTCCGCCGCGCAGCCTGAGATTTATCCGATCTTCAAAAAGGGACGTATGGCTGCGAGCTATGCACTCGGTGATTTGAATGGAGATGAGCAAGAGGACTTGTTGGTCGCAAATCCTGCGGGTGCGGAATTGGTGTTGTTCTTGAAAAATTCGAGACATTTTGATTCGCCACAAACGTTCCCGTCGTTTTCTGAAATATCTTCGATCGCCAGTGGGCGCTTTTTTAAAGATGATCGAGCTGCTGTAGTGGTCGTGAGTGCAGGTGAGAAGACGATCGGGCTGAGCCAGATGGATCAGGGTGGTCGCCTCTCGTTTCCGCGGCAAATTTTGATTGGAGATGGGGAACCATTGGTCTGTGAAGCAGTGGATCTGGATGGTGATGGCTATGATGAGTTGGCACTAGTCAGTGATCTCGAGGGCGAGATGGTATTAACGCTGGCTCGACCTGAGAATCGGGAAAATACGGATTCAAGCTGGGTCGTACTTTCCCGCACTGAGCTAACTGGGGTGAAACGCAAGCCGTTTGAGATTCGTGAAGTGGCGGTGTTTGATGACAACCGCAGTGGGTTGATGGTCTTTGTACCACGCGAGGCACCTGTATTATTATTTCCAGAAGAGGTGGATGGTGTGGTGCTTAAGGAAGTGGCGCAGGCATCGACTATTCGTGAAAGTTTATTGAAAGACATACAGCCTGCGCAGGTCAGTGTATTTGATGTCGACGGTGATGGGAGTAATGAGTTAGTCGTCGGTCGGTCTGGCTATGCCCGTGCGCTGCGAGTAAAGGATGATATGCTCAAAATGGTGGATCAATTCAATGCACTGCGCGGTGACGATGTAGTGTCGGCGGTGGTGCCATTGTATGCAAACAACGAGGTGCAGCAGTTATTTTTCTATGTGTCGGCTGCTGGGGAATTTCAATTGCTTGAGCGTGATCAGGATGGTGTCTTTCGTTATCGCACAACGGTCGATGCGGGGAAGATAAATTTAAATGAGTGGCATCAATTAGAAGAGACTAAAAGTGCGACGGAGTTTATTTTTGCAGGAGAAGATCGTTTCTGGCGTTTGCCTGCACAGGCAGATGTGTGGACGCGATTAGTAGAGGAAAGCTTCGAGACAAATCTCGAAGACGTGCATTATAGTTATGTGGAGGGAGCTGACTTTAACCAAGATGGTCGCTTCGATTTACTCGCGGTGGATGGCCAGAGCCATGTACTGGAGATTCTCGTGAAGGAAGAGCTCGATTGGCAGAGCCAGATGTTCTGGGAAGTGTTTGAGCAGAACTTACATTACCAAGGGCGCACGGGAAGCAATGTGGAACCGCGCGAAGTAGTGATTGCGGATTTGACCGGCGATGGAAAACTCGATTTTGCTTTTTTAGTGCATGATCGGATTTTGTTTTACCCACAAGAATGAGGTAGTTCATCTCTTTACGAGACAGTTGCGATGAGTCAGTTGACGCACTTCTGAGAATTTAGAACAAGCTAGTAGAGGCGGAATTGCATGCGGCTGCGTTGGAAGGCTTGTGCCTGCGCGGTCCATTTGCTCACGAAGTCTTTGGTTCTGGCTTGAGCGCCACGCTGACTGATTTCGTTCCACCAGGCTGTGCTGCCGACGTGCTTATTAAATAAAGCGGGGTTCTTTGCGTTGGCGAAGGGATTACCCGACGTCCATGCGGCGGTGAGTTGCATCATATAAAAACTAATTTCGGTGGGGCGTACTTTGGCCCAATCGTTAACATTCACATAGACGCCTTCGACGCTTGCGCCAGCATTGGTCTTGGTGCGGAGGATGCGAAAACTTAGGCCAGGGATGCGCTGCGCGCTGAGCGCTTGTTGTACTTGAAGTGCGGATTTCCCTTTGTAGCGAAGTAAGCGAAATGGGTAGGGAGTACCAATACCATGCGAGAAGCCTCCGACTTGTGCCCCGAGTCCTGTCATTGCATAGCCGAGGACGGCTGAGAGGTCGGGAATATAAGGCGAAGTCGGTACCCATTTGAGCCCAGTCTGTGGCCACAGCATTTCGCGTCGCCAACCACGCATCTTGATTACGGTGAGCTTCCCTTGTTGGCGTACTTTGCTACTCACGTCCATACTGCCAGATGTATACTTCGCGATTTGCGCGAGCTCACCGATGGTGAAGCCATGGACATAGGGTACGTGGAAGGCTCCGACGTAACTGCGCCATTTGCGGTCGAGTGGAGGGCCGTCAACTTTCAGACCGCCGAGTGGATTTGGCCGATCGAGCACGACGACTTCGACACCATTTTCAAAGCAGGCTTCCATTGCATAGCGCATGCAACTAACGTAAGTGTAAGAGCGCACGCCGATGTCCTGGAGGTCGATAATAAGCGCATCGAGCCCGCGCAGCATCTCAGCGGATGGCTTACGGTATTTGCCGTACAGCGAATAGACGGGAAGCTGGGTGCGTGGGTCGATCTTGTTGTCGACTGGTACGTTTGCCTTTTCGTTGCCGTAGATGCCGTGCTCTGGACCAAACAGTGCAACGAGTTTCACATTTTGCGCGCGGCGCAGCACGTCGATGCTGCTAACTCCATCACGGTTGACGCCAGCTGGGTGGGTAAGCAGCCCGACTCGTTGACCTGCGATGGCGCGAAACCCAGATTGTTGCAGTGTATCGATACCAAGGCTGATGCGGTCTGTTTGCGCGTTGAGTGTACCGCTTACCAGGAGAGTGATCGAGAAGAGGCGAAGGAATTTAAGCATTGGAATCGGTGTCGGAAGGAGGATCTGATTTACGCGCTTTGCGGTCATGGATTCTTTGAATCAAAAGTGAGTAGCTTGCGGCGGTTCTTTTGGCTGTGAAGCGATACGCAAAGCTAGAGATGAGGCCAAAAAAGAGACCTATGACGATACCACCGAGGCACATAATGCTGAAGGTAGCAAGTAGGGGTTCAATATTATTGCTCCATTCACCAGTTGTGAAATTATCAACAATGGCTTTAACATCGTTTTGGGCTAGTGTCGGTGTTTCAATGCTGACGATACGGAGCACGTTGCTGCCGACTTGATAGGCGGCATACCAGAACGGCAATATTGTGAACGGGTTGGAGAGCATTTGTAATCCGACAAGAATCGGCAGATTTGCGCGTAGAAACAGGGCAAGACAAAATGCAATTGGAATCTGTATGCCGTAGAGTGGCATGAGTGCGAGAATGAAGCCTGCGTAGATTGCGGGCACCGCGTTTTTGACCCGAAAGCTCCAGAGATAGGTGCGTTTGCGCGCACCGACGGAAAAGCGCCAGAGGATCGGGTAGCGGTGAATGTTGGTGCGCCGAGGCAAAAGCCTAAGCCAGCGCTTCACCCTGCGGATGCGGCGCGTTCTCGTCTCTCTTAATTCATTCTCTTCAATGGTCATTGTTGAGTCTGTTGCTGGAGGACTTGCGCGGTTTTGTTTTGTAAATTATTTGGGCCTTCTGTGAGTGCCTGTGAGAGTGGGCAGCCTTCGGGAGTAATGGCAGCGGTGCTGCAATGGGGGAACTCTCGGTGCAGTTGCTCGGCTGCTGTCGCTTCGATGCAACCCGCTAAGACTATAATTGGCTTATGGGCGAGATTGGCCGCGGCTGCGAGTGCGTAGGGGCCTTTGCCGTTAAGTGAGCTGAGGTCGATCTTACCCTCTCCGGTGAGGATTAGATCGGCTGCAGCGATTTTGCTCTCTAGGTCGAGCCAGCTACTGACGAGTTCGAACCCCGCAATGTATTGGCTACCGCAGGCCACATTCAGGCCAAAGCCTATGCCCCCCGCCGCGCCGCTACCCGGCGATTCGCGGAGTGCTTTAGATTGTTTGAAGTATGCGCAGAGCATTGAGGCGATCCGTGCGGACTCGGCCTCGAAGCCCTCTAGTTCGTCTGCGAGTAAGCCTTTCTGGGGGCCATAGACTGCGGCGGCTCCGCGTGGTCCGTGCAGTGGATTGTCGACATCGCACGCGATGAAAATTGGCGGTGAGACGATTTCGAGGCTGCCTGAGATGCGGGTGACCTGCGACCAGTTGGCAGGGAAGATGCGTTCGATGATGTGACCGTTTGGGCCGATAAACTGTAAACCGAGTGCTTGCAGTAGGCCGAGGCCGAGGTCGCTGGTGGCGCTGCCGCCGATACCGAGTAGAATCGCATCCGTACCTTCTGCGACGGCGATACGAATCAGTTCACCCACACCGCAAGTGGTGCACCGTTTTGGGTGACGGCGATCGGCAGGCACTTGTTCGAGACCTGCAGTGGCAGCCATTTCGATGATTGCGACCTTGCCTAGAGGAAGGTCGAGACGCTCACGCACTGCAGAGGGCAATGCGCTGCTGTTCACCCAGCCTAAGGGTGCTTCGATGTCCGCTCCAAGTGGTCCGCAGACGGTGTGTGTCTCAATGAAACCATTAGCGGCATTTGTTAAAATACTACAAAAGCCTTCGCCGCCATCGGTCAGTGGTGCTTGAGTGATGTGCGCAGCACTACCCAGCGCTTGGCGTGCCCCAGTAGTAGCCGCTGCGCATGCCTCGACCGCCGTCATGGAGTCTTTGAACTTATCGAATGCAGCGAGAATTTTCATAGACTGCGTAGACGCAAATACTGTGCCGAACGTCAGTTTTTGAGTATTCTCATTAGTCGACGATCAGATTGGAAAGACTAGCGCTGTTCCTGCCCAGTCTCGACGTCGAGAATTTTGAAGTTTTCGACGTGATAAATCGGATCGGCGCGGAACGAGAGACGTGCGCCATAAGATTCCTCGATGCCGAGCAATAGATCTTCGTCTTCGTTGCGCAGGCGTTCTAGATTGGACGGGTTGAGCAGTACACGAAGGTTGATTTCCTTGTCATGGCCATCGCGAGCCCGGATGTGGCGAATGATGCTAATGATGCGCCGCTGAATCTCAACGCTCATGGTACGAGACGATTTGACCGAGCCGCGACCGTGGCAATACGGGCAGTCGGTGTAGATGCCGCTGGAGTGGCTTTCGGAGTGGCGCTGGCGAGTCATTTGCATGATGCCGAGGGTTGAAATTGCGAGGATGTGATTCTTCGCCTTGTCGTGCTCCATTTCACGGCGCATGCGGTTGAGTACGGCATTACGATCCTTCTTCGCTTTCATGTCGATGAAGTCGAGAATGATGAGCCCGCCGATGTTACGCAGGCGTAGTTGGCGGGCGATCTCAGTGGCCGCTTCGAGGTTCACCTGCGTAATGAAGTCTTTACCGTCCTTCTTGGTCTTGTTCTTGTGCGATCCAGTGTTCACGTCGACCGAGATCAACGCTTCAGTTTCTTCAATCACAATCTCGCCACCACCTGGGAGTGGCACACAGCGCATGTAGGTCTGTTCAATTTGACGCTCAATGTTAAAGCGTTCGAAGACGGGGATGTCTTCCTCGAAAATATGGATTTTGGACTTCGAACGAGGCGAAATGGTCGTCACTTCGGCGATAATATCCTCATAATCCTGCTTTTTATCAACCATGACACGGTCGATATCTTCGGTGAGGAAGTCGCGTACAGTGCGGCCGACGATGTCTGGCTCTACATAGAGGCAGCCTGGTTTGTTGGTCGCGTTCATACGTTGGTTGATGACCTCCCAACGTTTGAGTAAGATGTGTAAGTCGCGGATAAAGAAGCGTGCTTTTTTGCCTTCGCCTGCTGTGCGGATGATCAGGCCCATCCCTTCGGGGAGGGTGAGATCGCGCAGTATCCCCTTGAGCCGACTGCGCTCCTTACGGTCGTCGATTTTACGAGAGATGCCGAGCGTGCCGGCGTGCGGCATGAGAACTAAGAAACGCCCTGGCAGGGCGATATTTGTAGTCGTGCGTGGCCCCTTGGTGCCGATTTGGCCCTTGGTGATTTGCACGATAATCTCGCTGCCGATCGGGTAGAGCTTCGGAATATCCTTGACCGAAACCTTCTCGCTCTCGCGTTTGCGCTGCTTGGCGGTTTTGTTGTCGCGCACGATCTCGATGCCGCTGTCATTGGCAGCTGGAAGGATGTCCCAGTAGTGCAGGAAGGCATTCTTGGGCTCGCCGATGTCAACGAATGCAGCTTTGAGGCCCGCTTCGAGGTTTTGGATGCGACCTTTGAAGATGGCGCCCACTTCGCGGGCTTCTCCAGTGCGTTCGACTTCGAACTTCTCTAGCACGCCGTCCTTAAGCAGGGCGACGCGTTTCTCGAGCGGCTCGGAGTTAATAATCAGCTCTGAGTAAGACTTTTTTTCATTCTTAATCGCTTTGATGATGCGAGTCACCAATGGCTGTTTTTTTGCTCGTTTTGCGGCGTCGTGTTTGAGTTCTTTGTGATCAATTCGCTCTGTCTTCTTTTCTTTTGGAGCAGAAGTGAGTTCTTTAGTGTATTGTGAGTCGGAATTTTCAGTAGTTGAATCTGGCATTGGTTTTGGGTGTCCCGGGTTTAATTGGGGATCCCGTGCTCTGGTAGCTGCTGCAGGTTGTTGTGAGTATATGGATCGTTTTGGGAATCATGTATGATCCTTTCGGTAACGATATACACTTTGCACTAATCCTTGCAGAATAAAACAGCTCAGAACAAAGGAACCTCCGTAACTTAAAAACGGAAGCGGGAGTCCTGTAATCGGAGTAATGCCGATAGTCATGCCAATGTTGATGAAGAAGTGGACGAGGAACAATACACTGACGCCGATGGCCAGTTGCATTCCAAATCGATCTCTTGCGAGTCCGGCAATACGTATGCCGTTGGCGACCATCAGACAAAAGAGTCCGACGACGAACGCGCTTCCAAGAAAGCCTGTTTCCTCCGCAATAACGGAGAAAATAAAGTCGTTGTGAGCCACCGCTTGGGGGAGGTAACCGAGTTGTGCCTGTGTTCCTTTAAACAGGCCTTTTCCGGCGACTCCACCTGTGGCGGCGGATATTTTTGCTTGTTTGGCGTTCCAGCTTGCGCCGGTGCCTTCCGGATCGACTACGTCGGGAGCGACGAAGGTTAAGATCCGGTTTCGTTGATAATTGTGAATTGGTAAGAGTGAATGATACTCTTGAGAAGTGGTTGTCGCTCCAGTGCGTTCGATTGCGCGAACCTGCTCTAGGTGCTGGCTGTAGGCGTAAATGTCCAAGCCGAGGACGCTGACGGCGACGGCAAATAGAGCAAAAGCGCTCACAAAAAACTTCTCCGACAAACGGGAGACATATAGCAGGGCGAAAATCATTGGAGGGAAAACAAGCGAGGATCCTAGATCAGGCTGCAGAAAAATCAATAACATTGGGACTAAAAATACCACAGCCACTTTTGTCAGCACCAGTAGCGAGTCTCGCACCGATCCTAGCTCTGATCGCGCTAAAATACTGGCAGCCATGATCAAGGTGCCGATTTTGGCTCCTTCGGTCGGCTGAATGGTGGTAATGCCAATGTCTATCCAGCGCCGCGCTCCCATCATTTCGACGCTAATCGGGCTCAGCTGGGTGGCCAACAGAAGGCCGCAAATGCCCGCACCGTAGATTAAATGCGCATAACCAAGGAAAATCTTGTAATTAATCAGCGACACCATGCCGTAAGTACCTAGGCCGAGCGTGACCCAAAAGAGCTGTTTTTTCCAGTCGTCGCCGCCGTGGGTGTATTGCGCCGAATAGATAAACAGAATGCTGATGGCGCACAGCAGCAGTATGCAGAGCGGGCTCACCCAATCGACACGTCGCCGGTCATCGGCTTGCATCATGCTCTGATTTTTTTTACTGAAGATTCGGCGGTAGACGCTCAATTTGAAGTGGCAAGGTAGAAAGGTTAAAAAGTGGCTAGGTTGGGACGTTTAAAAAAATCACGAGGCAGAAGCTACATGCTTATTTTCATACTGTTGCACTTGCCCACATCAATTGAATGGCACGTGCTTAATTCACATCCCCTAAATAATTCGAGCTCGGTTCAAAGCCATCGTTGGTAAAAAAGGGTTTGATCACGTCTGGCAGGAAGCGGCGGTCATCCAGTTCTTCCAGTGGGATCCACTCGACGCCAATTTGCTTCTTGTCGTGCTCGGAGCCAGGGCCGATGCCGCCAGGATTCGGCAGTGAACATCGAAACACGCTTTCGACTTGATGGAAATTGCGATGGGCGTGGCGGAACTCATGATTCTTACCGATGTATTCACGCACATAGAGGAGTTCATCGACATCGACATCGGTGCCAATCTCTTCGAGGCATTCACGTTGCAGGCCTTCGCTCAAGGTCTCGCCATGGCGCTGTCCACCGCCAGGCAGAATGTAGAACACGCCTGACTGATCGCGCATTTTGATGGCGAGTAGTTTGCCTTCTAGGACAATAAGGGCTCTGGCAGCTGTGCGGATCGGGCGCATAATATCTTATAGCCAAGGGCTGAATCGGCGATGAGCAAGACTCAAGCGCTAGAAAACGCGTGGTGGAAGGATTTAATCGATGGAAATTCGCGTAATCAATTTGTCTCTGGCGTCTTTACCTTACACAACTAGTCAGATGCCAGAATTTGAGACAACCAACTGTTGGATGCAGTTTGCAGACTCCCCCAGCGTGCTCGCGTATCTAGATGCTCATTTCAAAGGTGCAGAAGACTTGTTGCCCGCCTTACTGGAACAGGTCGATGAGAGTGATTTCTCGCTAAGCGATTGGATGGAGGCGTTGCTCGTGTTGAGCCAGTGGCTGGAAGAGCGCAACTTGAATTTACCGATCAACGATCATATCGGCTACGTGTCTTGTGCGGTAGCGTCTGCAGGTGCGGGGGCTCATTTATTGCATTTGCCGAGCTTGGTGCATGATTTATTGGAGCAATATGGCTGTGAGCGGGCGGTGAAAAAATAGGCGGATGAGACTTTCGCTGCTTTACTCTACAGATGGGAGTTCTATTACCTAAGGTAGAATGCTCGAAGAAAACATAGTTTCAGACTCGGAGGTCGAAGCGCTCGTTGAGGAAGGCCAATTGAAGGCGCTGTCGAAGTCTTTGATGAGCTGGGCTAATCCAGAAGTTGGTGATTTGATACTGCGACTGGACAAGCCTCATCAAGTGCTGGTCTTTCGTGCATTGCCGCGTGAGCGTGCCGCGGATGTGTTTGCCTATTTTGAGCCAGAGGACCAAGACGATGTCTTGGCTGCACTGACTGATGCGGATACGCGCGCATTGTTGGCCGACCTCAGTCCCGATGACAGAACGGCGATGCTTGAAGAGCTGCCTGCGACGGTGACTCGCCGCCTGATGCAGCTCTTGAGTCCAGAGGATTTGGCGGAATCGCGCCAGTTGCTGGGTTATCCAGAAGAGAGTGTGGGGCGCCTGATGACGCCAGACTATTTGCGCATCCGCGCGGAGTGGACCTGTGAGCAGGCGCTGGCACATATCCGAAAGTTTGGCCGCGACTCGGAGATTTTCAACATTCTCTACGTGACGGATGCTGGCGGGAAATTGGTGGATATCGTGCGTATGCGTAGGCTGATGATGACGGAGCCGGCTGCGCTGATCCAAGAGATGTTAAACTATAATTGCGTGAGTATCTCAGCGTATGACGACCGCGAAGTGGCGGTGGAGATGATTCAGCGTTATGACGTCAATGCCTTGCCAGTGGTCGATTCGGAGGGTGTTTTGCTCGGGATCGTAACGGTAGATGATATCTTGGACGTAGCTGAAGAAGAAGCTACCGAAGATATTCAGAAAGGTGCGGCGGTGGCGCCCTTGGAGACGCGCTACAGTGTGGCTTCGCCAGCGCAGCTCTTTCGTAAGCGTATCGGCTGGTTGCTGGTGCTGATTCTTGTTAATTTAATTTCCGCCAGTGTTATTTCTAGCTACGAAGCGGTCGTGATGGAGTTCATTACGCTAGCGCTATTCATGCCGCTGGTGATCGCTAGTGGGGGTAACTGCGGCGCACAATCAGCTACTTTGATGGTGCGTGCAATTGCCACGGGTGACCTTGAGTTAAGTGATTGGGTGATGGCGGTCGGCAAAGAACTCTTCGTCGGTGTGCTGCTTGGCGTTGCAATGGCGGTGATCGCCGGTGTTGTCAGCCAGTTGTATGGCAGAGATAGCCACATTGCATGGACCGTCGGACTGAGTATGATTGCGATTGTGTTCGTGGCAAATAGCTTTGGTGCCTTGCTGCCGTTTGTGCTGAGTCGCTTAAACGTCGACCCCGCAGCCGCGAGTAGTCCGCTGATTACCTCAGTGATGGATGTACTCGGCCTGCTGATCTATTTCTCGACCGCAGTAATCGTGCTGGGGTAGAGAAGAGCTCCGTGTCGGATGCCTGCGGCGAGATCCCAGTCGTGCTAGATTCGGTAGCGCGCGGGTTGATCTTGTGATTAAATAGTCTTCGTTTTACTGAGTTGTAGTGCCTTTTGCCAGCGGCACTTGCAACGGTGGCTTGCCGGCCAGTTTGCGGATTTTATTAAGCATTTTGTTGATCGCTGGTTGGCGCATCATGCGTCGTTCAAGGCGATATTTGCCGGGAAAATTCGTCATCGTTAGGCCGATCAGGATCGTGAGGGTGCCTTGCCCGGGTAGGACCAGCAGTGCGATGCCGACAAGGATGAAGAGGATGCCGAGTAGATTCTTTAGCAGTGCAAGCCCTCGCCATGGCAATGGATGCGGGTGCGAGAGGCTGGCCAGGGCACGATGATCGCGAGTGAAGTAGTCTTCAGGCAATGAGATCATAACGAGTACGAGTGCGACGAGGGTGAGTGCCATAAGTAGTAGCGATAGGCTGCCGAGCAGCTGAAGCGGTTGCTCGTTGCGTTGTATCCAATCTGTTAGGCTTATCATGTCGGGCGGTTTTTGCTATAAAGATAACAGGGCCCGATGGATTGTAAACGGAGCGGTGAGGAATCCATCGATACGCTGTCGCGTTTTGTGCCGCGTTGCTGATGGTAGGCTAGAAAGATCAACCTTCGCTTACTAGGCTGTTTGCGTGGGTGCAGAACAGCGCCAAGTGCGAGCCTGGCAATCCTTGTTGGGCTGTGTTTAATTTCGGGCCTTGATTGTGGATGCCGGAGTGACTACTCACTTTAGTGATGAATGACGCTGAGACTCGCTTACAGGAAATCAAAAATCATGTGCTAGCTTTCGCCAAGGAGCGAGATTGGGAGCAATTCCATAGCCCGAAGAATTTGTCGATGGCGATTTCGGCAGAAGCCGCCGAGTTGATGGAGCACTTTCTCTGGCAGAGCCCAGAGCAATCACATACAGACGTCGAAGTGACCAAGCTGCGTGCAAAAGTGGAGGAAGAGTTGGCCGACGTGTTTATCTTCGCAATCGAGTTCGCGAATGTCACTGGGATTGACATTGCGGCGATTATTCAGGCTAAAATGCGACGTAATGCAGAGAAATATCCAGTGGAAAAAGCCCGCGGTCGAAGTGTTAAGTATACTGAACTGTAGTGACTTGTGGGGTTACTTGTTGTGCGTCCTACATTTATTTAGAAAAAATGTATAATATTTTGAACGTTTAGGCGACTGGCCCGTCTATTTGTGTATAATCTTTGTTAGATTTTTTATTAGTTTGTTGTTTGGAAAACGCGTCGTCTCGAAAGGGACGGCGCGTTTTTTTATGTTGGGAGCGCCAATCTCCGTATTGGCTGTTCGCGTGCGTGCAGAAAAGTGCCAGACGGGAGTCTGGCGATCTCAGAGGCTCGGCTCCTACAGTCCGAGCTGCGCCTTGACGGCGGGCGCTTGATTCAGTGCGGCTTTAAACTCGCCGATGTCGAAGTCGGCGACGACGAATGCGCCGTGCACAAAGGTGGGGGTCTTGGTTTGATTGCTATGCTTCACCATCTGCTCCATGAAGGCCTTGTTGCTACGCACTTCGCGGGTTTCGAGATGAATGTTATTTGCGCGGAAATAGCTGAGCGCTTCTGTGCACCATGGGCAGCCAGATTTTATGTAAAGGATCGGTATATTCATTACGACCGAGGTTAAACAGATACGGTGGGGTAGAGCTACTATAAAAGTGCTAGATAACTTCCCGATCTTACGATCGAGGCCACGTATCGGCTCGGGTCAGTTCTGTGGCGGCCTCGATCGTGAGATGGGGTGTTTTTGCCGCAAAAAAAGCCTCGGGGGATGAACGCCGGGGCTTGCCAAATATTTGATCCGCTGGTGCGATTTTGCCTAGAGCTTGCGGATTTTGAAGATCTGCGCTGGGCGCAGGTGCGGATTGATCTTGATGAAATTGCGCGAGCCTTGCCAGGTATATTCAGCTTCATAGGGATCATAGAGGTCGCGTACGGTGAAGCCGTGGTATTCGCCGAGACCCAGGTGGTCGAGCGGTAGATTAATAAAGCCGCTTTGAGTATGTTCCCAGTCCATATTAACGACGACCAGAATTTGATCCGAGCAATCCCAGTTCTGCTTGAGATAGCAGAGAAAGTGTGGGTTGTCGGAGTCGGCAAAGACGAGGTTGAAAGTACGCTGCAGCGCGGGGTGGTTGTTGCGGATCGCATTGATGCGGGCGATCTCTCCCTTGAGATTGCCTTGCTGATCCCAGTCCCACTGCTTAAGTTCGTATTTCTCGCTGTGGTTGTATTCCTCTTTGCCGGGATAAGGCTCAAAGTCCATCAACTCATAAGCAGGACCGTAGATGCCGATATTGGATGATAGCGTGGCCGCGAGGACGTAGCGGCCGAGATAAGCAGCCCGACTGTTGACCTGCAGGTCGCGGTGGAGAATGTCGGGCGTGTTCGGCCAGAAGTTTGGCCAGAAGTAATCCCTAGTCTCAGACTGAGTGAGCTCGGTGAGGTATTCACGCATCTCAGAGGGCGTATTGCGCCATGTGAAATAGGTGTAGCCATGCGTGAAGCCTGCCTTGGCCAAATTGTATTTGCGCTTGGGGCGCGTGAAGGCTTCTGCGAGGAAGATGACTTCGGGATGTGTGGTTTTGATCTCAAGGATACACCAGTTCCAAAATAAGAAGGATTTTGTGTGTGGGTTGTCGACGCGGAAGACTTTAACGCCTGCCTCAATCCAGTAATCAAATACGGACTTTAGTTCCAACCAAAGATTTTCCCAATCATCGCTCTCGAAGTTGAGCGGCACGATGTCTTGGTATTTTTTGGGTGGGTTCTCTGCGTATTGGCAAGTGCCATCGGGGCGCCATTTAAACCATTGCGGGTGCTCTGTGACCCACGGGTGCTCGGGGGAGCATTGGAAAGCGATGTCCATCGCGACCTCGATTTCGTAGTCCGCGGCGGCGGAGATAAATGATTTAAAATCATCCAGACTGCCGAGTTCGGCCAAGATGTCTTTGTGCCCGCCGGATTTTGCGCCGATTGCCCAGGGGCTACCGACGTCGCTGTCTGATGAAGTAAGCGTATTGTTCTTGCCCTTGCGGAAGGCCTGGCCGATCGGATGGATCGGCGGGAAGTAGACGATATTAAAGCCCATGCGATCGATTTCGAGCAGGCGGCTTTTCGCGTCTTCGAAGGTGCCGTGGGTTTCGGCATCTGGTCCGCACGAACGCGGGAAGTATTCATACCAGGTGCTAAAAGCAGCTAACTTACGCTCGACCATGAGCAGGTGGATCGGCGACTGCGTGGCAAGTTTGGCGTCGAAGCAACGGGAGACGAGCCCGTGCAGTTCTTCGCTGTGCGCGTTGTCGATGCGTTCGCGGTCGCTGCGATCGGAATTTTTGAGGGTGTCACCAAATTTTTTAAGGCGGACCTTGTCGTCGCCCTTCGCGCGCTTGGCGGCTTCGAAAACGAGGTCGCTGCCAATAGCTAGCTCGACGTCGGCTGATTGGCCGTCCTCAAGTTTGCGGGCGAAGCCGTGTCGCCATGAGCCGAAGTGATCGACAGCAGATGTAACGCAATATTCATACAGTCCGACTTCCCATGGTTGAAAATTGTAAGTCCACTCGTCGTTGCCGGCTTCGTGCATCGAATTTTTGATCCATTCTTTCGCGCCTTTACGGCGATGGCAGAAGTCGACAGTAATAATATCGTGGCTGTCAGTAAAAGCGTGGACGCGGAACTCTTGAGCATCGCCGATGACGCGTTTGAGTGGATATTTCTCTGCTTCGAGTGCAGGGCTTAGGGTATCGATAATGACGCGATTGCGGCCGTTGAACTTTTTAAGTGAACTCATTATGAGGTGATAAAGGGGAAGGTGAGATAGTGGAAATGTTCGACTAGCGCGGGCGCTATTTCTGTTGAATCAGGCTTTGGTAGAGAACCTGAGTTTGCTGGGCGATGGAGCTCCAGCTAAAGTGCTCGATCGCGCGCTGGCGGCCAGCCCGGCCGAAGGCGTCGCGGCGTTCTGGATTTTCCATCAGTCGATTGACCTGATGGGCAAGATCCTCGGCGAAGGCTTCAGGATTGAGCGGACTGAAGGGGCTTTCGCGGTTCTGTGCGAGTTGCACGAGATAACCGGTCTCATCATGCACGACCACTTCAGGGATGCCGCCGACGGCAGAGCCGACGACGGGCGTTTCGCAAGCCATAGCTTCGAGATTGATAATACCGAAAGGCTCGTAAACGGACGGGCAACAGAAAACGGACGCGCCAGAGTATAGTTTGATCACGGTTGGCTTGTCGACCATTTCGTCGATCCAAAAAATGCCGCCGCGTGTTTGCTTGGCGGCTTCGACAGCGGCCTGCATTTCCGCGGCGATTTCGGGGGTGTCGGGTGCGCCGGCACAGAGTACGATCTGGTAACCTGGCTGCATGTGCTTGATCGCTTCGACGAGATGAATGATGCCCTTTTGACGAGTGATTCGGCCGACGAACAGCACGTAGGGCTGTGCTGGATCGATACCGAAACGGTCGAGGGCCTCGGTGGCATCTTGCTTGTAGAATTCGTCGGGGTCGATGCCATTATAGATGATGTGTAGTTTGGCGGGATCGACATTGAAGTGCTGCATCACGTCGGCCTTGGTTCCTTCAGATACGCAGATCACCGCGTCGGCCATCTCGATTGCGGTTTTTTCGACCCAGCTGCTGCAGTCATAGCCGCCGCCGAGCTGTTCGCGTTTCCACGGGCGCAGCGGCTCTAAAGAGTGTGCGGTCACGACGAGCGGAATGCCGTAGTTGAGCTTGGAGAGGATGCCGGCCATGTGCGTATACCAAGTGTGGCAGTGCACGACATCGGCATCGTTGCCATTGGTGTTGAAGTCGAGGCCTTGCTGGAGGCAGGCGAACACGCTTTGCAATTTCTCCGGGCAGCTGTAGCCGCTCTTGTCGACTTGGAAGCCCCTAGCGGTCAAGGTAGGTTGTTTGATGTCTTGATCGCCGAAGCAACGCACATCGACGTTCATCAACTTAGCGAGTTCACGAGTGAGGTAATCCACATGGACACCGGCGCCGCCGTAAATGTAGGGAGGAAATTCGTTAGTATATATAAGAGACTTCATGAGACGCCAGTAAAGGTGTCGTTATGCTTGAAGGGGGCAATTCTATTCTCTTACTTCGGGCTGAGGACCTTTCGGCGCTCGCCAGCATTCATTCGGTTTTTCCTGAGCATGCAGCGTCTGATCTTCTCGGTCCATCAAGATTGCAAGTGTGCTGTTAGCGACAGGCTCTTGAGATAGCCGATAGAAGTGTGGGCGACTCGCCCACATTGCTGCTGTGTTACTGTAAAGGAGGGCGAGTCGCCCTCCCTCCTTTACCCACTAGTCGACGATGAACCTAAAGGAAGCCACTGACACTGCTGGAACAGAAAGGAATGTTTGTTTCACTGCTCAGGGGGGCCGAGGGCGCTGTGTATTTGCGTGTTTCTGCAGAGAGTTACACCGATGTGGCGTTCAGGTGGCTAGTTCTCGCTGTCGCTGATCCCGAGGTTGTGCCGGACTTCGGGAAACTCGTTGAGTTCGGCGAGGAATTCCTCCACCGAAAAGTCTGCTACGATAAAGTCGCCATACTCAAAGGTCGGGGTATTGGTCTGCCCACTGATGGAGACCATCGCGTCCATATCTTTTGCATTTTCGTTCACATCGCGCAGGTCGAGATCGACGCCTTGTGAGTTAAAGTAGGAGAGTGCCTGCTGGCACCATGGGCAGCCAGCTTTAAGGTAGAGAATAGGCTTTGGGATACGACTCATCACTAGGTTAAATATTAAGCGGTTAAGGGCTCCTGACAACGTGAATTGTGACTTTTAGTGACTTTAATGGTACGCTATTGCCTTGGTGTTCGGATCTCTATCGAAGCGCTGATGCAGAAATAATCTTAGCCGATTCAATGGGAGATAACTGGCGGGTGAATTACGCTACGATCGGCTTATCTGAAAAGAAGATGCGCCGGAGTGCTTCTTTTCGTTGCAATTCGGTGTCGGTGAAATTTACTGCTCCGCTTTGCTATGAAAATTCTAATCGCAGACCGTATCTCTCCCATTGGTGTTGATTTGTTCAAATCTGAAGAAGGTTTTGAAGTAATCGAGGCTTATGGCTCCACTCCTGAGCAGCTCCTTGAAATCGTTAAGGACGTTGATGCAATTGCATTGCGTTCCGACACGCGAGTGACTGCTGAGGTTATCGCGGCTGCGCCGAGGCTTAAAGTTGTTGGTCGTGCTGGTGTCGGCGTCGACAATATCGACATCGAAGCAGCCACTGACGCGGGTGTGATTGTGATGAATACGCCGACGGGTAACACGCTGGCGACTGCGGAGCTTACGTTCACGCACATGCTCGCTGGTACGCGTCCGATTGTGCAAGCGGCGGCTAGTATGACGGCGGGTCGCTGGGATCGTAAACTGTACACTGGTTCTGAGCTTAATGGTAAGACGCTCGGGGTACTCGGAATGGGGCGCATCGGGGCAGAAGTGGCCAAGCGCGCACAAGCCTTTAATATGACTGTTTTGGGGTATGACCCTTATTTGACAGAGTCCCGTGCCAAGACGCTCGGCGTGACACTTTCGACACTTGACGAAGTGATTGAAAATGCCGACTACATCACGACCCACATGCCGCTCACTGCGGATACCAAGCACATGCTGAATGCAGCTGCATTTAGCCGCATGAAGGATGGCGTCCGCGTCTTCAACTGCGCGCGTGGTGGTATCATCGACGAGGCAGCGCTGATCGAAGCATTGAATTCGGGTAAAGTGGCAGCTGCTGGACTTGACGTTTACGAAGACGAACCGCCGGCCGCAGATAGCCCACTTCGGCAAATCGATAATTTGGTGCTCACGCCGCACCTTGGCGCCTCCACTCAGGAAGCGCAGGAGAACGTCGGCATAGACGTGGCCAAGCAAATGATCGAAGCGCTTAACGGTGAGATGGTGCGCAATGCGCTTAATATGCCCTCACTCGACCCGAAGGCACTGGAGCAGATCGCGCCTTACCTGACGCTTGGTGAGAAGCTCGGTACATTTTCTCAGCAGCTCGCGCCTGAGGGCGTCGAGAAAATCACGATTCGCTACTTCGGTAAGATCACTGAGCTCGACACTTTGCCTCTCAGCTATGCGATTCAACGCGGTTATTTGCGGGAGATTTCCGATAATGTTAACGACGTCAACGCGCCGAAGAAAATCGAGCGCCTTGGTATCGAGACCGAGCAAGTGAAGAGCTCTGCGCACGCCGAGTTTACTGAACTCGTCGAAGTTCAAGTCACTAGTAAGAGCGGCAAGACGCGTACAATTGGCGGTACATTGGTTGGTAAAAACCAAAGCCCACGCATCGTTACGATCGACGGTCACAGCGTCGAGGTCAGTACTGATGCGACACTGCTCGTGTTGAAAAATAAGGACGTACCCGGCATCGTCGGTTTCATCGGGGTCACACTCGGCGAAGACAATGTAAATATCGCCAATATGTCGCTCAGTCGCGATCAAGGCGAGGGCTTCGCAGTCAGCGTATTTGAGTTAGATAGTGCCCCGTCTGAGGCCGCGGCGAAGAAAATCGCGGAACATACTGCGATCGACAAGTATCGTGTGATTCGTCTCTAGTGAATCCTCTCTAAGCCGTTGAGTGCTGGCCAAGTACAGGGTTGATTCTCTATTGCCCTCGCGACCTCTGCGGGTTTTGATGGTGTCTAACTTTCGGGTTTTGCTGTTAACTTCCAAATGCGTGTCGTCCTAGCGTAAAGCCCAATGCGCAGTCATAGCAGTGTGGGCGACTCGCCCACGTCAAGCAATAGAGGGCGCGTCGGCCTCGCTCGATTACATCACAAATACACCACAGCTTTTATAAAATATGACGAGTCTCAACATCGCGATCGTTTCCATTGTCGGTTATTTGCTCGGCGCGATTAGTTTTGCCGTGATCGTCGCCCGAAGTCAGGGCGTCGATATTTTGAAGTATGGCAGTGGCAATCCTGGCGCCACGAATGTGACGCGGGCGCTTGGGGCAAAATATGGTAATTGTGTCTTTGCCTGCGATGCGCTCAAAGGGTTCGTAGCCGCTGGTTGGCCGTTGCTGTGGATGGGGGAGGCAGGCTTACAGCTTGGTATCATTGGGCTAATCGCTTCGATCATTGGGCACAGTTTTTCGATTTTTTTGAAATTCAAAGGCGGCAAGGGTGTCGCCACCACCATGGGTGGATTGGTGGCAATTATGCCGATTGTCTTACTGGTCGGAGTGGTCGCTTGGGCTGCGATTTATTTTACTACCCGTATGGTTGCAATTGCCTCGATCTTATTTGCGCTGAGTTTACCAGTCAGCGCTTATTGGCTGTATGACTCTACAGATCCCCGTTTGGCTCTGGGTATCGTGTTAGGCGTGCTAATCGTGTTGCGCCACCGCTCAAATATTGCCCGCATGCTTCAGGGGACGGAAAATAGCTTCAAAAAGTAGGGGCAGGCGCAAGTAGTTGACGCGCTTAGCTAGTTTATTTTTAAAGGTGGTGTGATGCCATTTCGCCTATGGATGCGATGCCGCTCGAAGCATCTTTGGCGAGGTTGCCCGAGCAATTTCCTCCAATTCGTTTTGAGGATGTCGATTTGGGCAATAATCGCCAGCAGAAATACCAGAGCAGTTCGGCGCTTTTTAAGGAGTATCAGTATCTGTTTGCTTCGATTAAATGGGATAATATTGAGCGTGGCTTGGCGTTTATTGCCAATAAGATAACGGCGGATAACCAGGCATTGGTTGTGGGGGTTAACGGTTTAGATGCTGAGGCGTTTCAGCAGACTGAGATTACGCTGAATTGGTTGAAAGCAGTGCAACAGCACTACAATTCGTATGTCGAATTGGCTCAAGCCTATGTCGATGCGAAGAATCGCTTCCTGCAACTGCCAGCGGCGGCATCCCCCACAGCAGAACCGACTGATTGGGATACCTATGTCGCAATGTATGCGAATACCCTGATCATGGATAGTTCGGAGCATCTACTCGGTGCGGCTCTTGCCGAAGAGGATGGCTCGTTTGCAGTTGAAGGGCATGGCATCGTCATTGTACGTGTGGAACTGGGGTTGGCCTCGGTTTACTTCGTGCTTGATTCCGACGAAGAAGAGCGAGTGCGTATCGAGGAGCTGCAGCAATCCTTCCAGTATCCCATATTCTAAGCGTACTCGGCTTACGGTAAAGCCGGCGGAGATCTGTTGCGCAGTTGCGACAGGCTATCGTTCTTGCGTTGGGCAGAGAGGAATGTCTGTTTCACTCTTGAAACTTATCGGGCCTCATATTGTCTGTGTTGTTTCGCGGGTGCGAGGTTGTGCGCATCGAGTGGCTCACGCTCGTTGCGGCTCTGTAACTTTCACCTTTATTCTCACTGCCACTTTTCATATGTCTCAAAAACGCATTATTCGTATCGGTCTTCTTGGTTTCGGCGTCGTCGGCCAAGGCGTCTGGAAAAATATCGAGAAGAACCGCCAAGCGCTGGAGTTTCGCCTCGCTGCTCAACTCGATATCACTGAAGTGGTGGTCAAGAATGCATCGAAGCCGCGTGAGGTGGCGGTGCCAGCGGAGTGTTATTCGAGCGATCCGTCGCGGGTAGTGGATAATCCCAAGATCGACATCGTCTGCGAGATGATGGGCGGCACCGGTGAGGCACTCGAGCTAACCCGACGTGCGCTGAAGCAGGGTAAGGTCGTGGTGACTGCGAATAAGGCACTGGTTTGCGAGCATGGCGAAGAGTTATTCAAAATTGCGAATGAAAATGGCGGACACTATTTTTACGAGGCATCGGTTGCGGGTGGTATTCCAATCATCAAGACCATTCGCGAGGCACTGGTGGCAAATCGTTTTAAGCTGATTTTCGGTATCCTTAACGGCACGTCCAACTACATCCTCACACGCATGGAGCGTGAGGGGCTAAGTTTTGAAGAGACGCTCGGTGATGCGCGCCAGCTCGGCTATGTTGAAGCTGATGAAGCACTTGACCTCGATGGCATCGATGCAGCTCACAAGGCAGTTATCCTCGCCTACCTCGCGCATGGTAAGTGGGTGAAGCTCGATGAGATTATTTGCGAAGGTATTCGTGAAGTCTCCGGTACAGACATCGAAATCGCTGGCGCTCTTGGCTATAAAATCAAGCTGCTCGCGGTGATTGCGCGCGACTTTGAGGCGAACAAATTGTCTGTGCGCCTGCACCCAGCGTTGATCGCGAAAAGCGAGGTAATCGCGGGTGTGGATGAGGTCTATAATGGCGTCAGTGTGACGGGCGATGTGGTCGGCACAACGGTGCTAATTGGTCGTGGTGCTGGGCAGGATGCGACATCTAGCTCTGTGATTAGTGATATCGCCGATGCGGTCTTTATGATTCAGGGTGCGCCGAAGCCAGTGATTTCGGAAGAGGATGAGGAAGTTTACCGTCAGCTTGCAGATGGACTCGAGCTGGCGGTTCCTGCGGATCTCGCTGGGCGCTATTATTTACGCGTTCATGTGAAAGACGAAGAAGGCGTGCTGGCGAAGATCTCAAATATTCTGGCCGCGTACCATATCAGTTTTGCGACGGTGAATCAGAAAGAGTTGGCTGATGCTACGGCTCTAATCATGCTGACCACGCATGAAAGCAACGAGGCTGCCGTGGCAGCTGCAAAGGCGGCGCTGACTGCTGAAAGCGTAGTTGTTGCAGCGCCAGTGAGTTTGCGCATCTTCGAGCCCAGCGATTAAGCAGACGCGGAGGGGGTTAATTTTACGCATTGACTCTCATTGGTTACGTTGTTTTATATATTTGCTTGATGAGATGGCTGATTTTATCAATCGGGACCTTATACTGCTTCGGCCAGTGTTTATATGGCGAGACGTGGTCTTTAGTCGATACGAAGGGGCGAGAGCTCGTCGTGGATCAGCTTTTCTATGATGGAGTGCACTTATCAGTGCGCCGTGTGGGTGCGTATCAAAAGTTGAAAATCAGACCTGATACGTTATCGAAGGAATGTTGGGCTGAGCTTAATGAGAGCATGGCTAAGACCGCGGCGATTTCGCTGGAGGTGGTACGTCGGACGAAGACTTCGACGGACACTGATCGGGATTCTACTACGGGATATTATACTTATTCTAGCGAGAAAAAGAAGATTCAGAAAATGAGCTATTTTGAGATGAGCCTGCGCTCGTCGTCTTATTTTGAGACCAGCCTAATGATTGAGTATTTTATCATCTCAGAAGACGAGGTCGATTGTGGTCGAATTTCTAAGAAGATATCGTTTTCCGAGCCAGTGGAAATCAGCGTGTCGAAAGCGATTTCTCATACTGAATATGAATACAAATCCTCGTATGGCTATAAGTATAGCAGAAAGTCTGGTGACAGTAAGGCGGGTGTCGTGGTCTTTGTCCTCGATCCGGACGGTAAGGAGATGGCTCGGTATGCGACTTCAAACAAGCTATTGGATGAGTTTCAAAGTCTGGAGCGTGGCCTACGGTCTAGGATGAATGAGTCCTATGAGAGCAAGGGGAACGACGGATCGAGGCAGTCAGCTGCGGTAGCTCAGATGACGGTCGATAAGGACTTACTGTGAATCGCCCGAGGTCGGTGCCTTTCGTTGAGAGGTATTCTCTTAGGCTTCTGTAAGTCTGGTCTTGAAACTTGCGATACCTAGTATTCGCTTCGACTCTCTCTTTACTTTCAGATTTTTTAGCTTTTCAAAAAATGGCACTCATCGTTCAAAAATATGGCGGCACATCGGTTGGCGATGTCGATCGCATCAAGAATGTAGCTCGGCGGGTTAAGGAAACACGTGATGCTGGCAATCAAGTCGTTGTCGTCGTGTCAGCTCGCTCGGGGGTGACCAACGATCTGATCGCTCGTGCCAAGGCGCTCAACCCGACGCCAGACGAGCGTGAGATGGACATGCTCCTCACCGTCGGCGAACAAGAGACGATCGCTCTAGCTGCGATGGCGCTGCATGCCTTAGATGTGCCAGCGGTGTCTCGCACTGGAGCGCAGGCAGGAATCTTGACGGACCCCGTACACACGCGCGCGCGTATCACCAGTATTTCGGGTGGCGATATTCAAGCCCAGCTCGATGCGGGTAAGGTCGTTATCTTGGCTGGCTTTCAAGGTCACTCGGCCGATGGCCAGATTACCACCCTTGGTCGTGGTGGCTCTGATCTCAGTGCGATTGCGATCGCGGCGGCGCTGGACGCCGACCTTTGCCAGATCTGCACCGATGTAGATGGGGTTTACACCGCAGATCCGCGGCTCGTCCCAGATGCGACCAAGCTTGACGAGATCTCCTACGAGGAAATGCTTGAGCTCGCCAGCAGCGGTTCGAAAGTCATGCAAAATCGCGCCGTTGAATTTGCGCAAAAGTTCAATGTCATATTTGAAGTCCGCTCCAGTTTTAACAACAACCCGGGAACTATTGTGAAAGAAGAAGCAGCCTCTATGGAAGACGTCGCCGTGAGCGGTGTCGCACTTGATAAAAACCAGGCAAAGATTGTTGCGAGTGATTTGCCGGATCGTCCCGGCACAGCTGCCAAGCTTTTTAAAGCCTTGGCCGATGCAGATATCAGCGTCGATATGATTGTGCAGAATGTCGGTCGCGATGGTAAGGCAAACATGACGTTTACTGTGCCGCGTGAGGATATTTACCGAGCCGAAAAGGTCGTGAAAGAATCATTCCCAGACGAAGCCAGCGGCAAGCTATTTGAAGCCAACGATATTGCTAAGGTGTCAGTGGTTGGCGTCGGCATGCGCTCGCACTCTGGGGTTGCAGCGCAGCTTTTCGATGCACTGGCTGGTGCGAGTATCAACATTCAGCTGGTCAGCACCTCCGAAATTAAAATTTCGGTGGGCATTGATCCAAAAGACGCTGAAGCAGCGACACGTGTGGTGCATGCCGCATTCGGGTTGGGGCAGTAGTTCAGTCGAAATCGGTTGCCGATTGTACTACAAATGTTGGCGCAGCCGAATTGTAGAAAATCGACGCAGCCGTTCTTAGGCAGGTTGTAATTTACCTGTTGATGCAGGGCGAGCACGCTAGCAATACTTGGAGGTGGCAGTTTTGTTATTGTCGATGGGGGCTTGAGTGTCATGGGTGATTGTTCGGGTTCTTATTTATTATGCAGATTCAGTGGAGCAAATCTTTCTCTTTTGGTCTCGTTGCCGTGGTGGTTGCGATGCTTTGCGTTGCTTGTGGGCAGGCGGAGCGACTGGAAGGGGGTGGCATTGCCGTGTGGAGCACGGTGCAGCCGCAGGAGTATTTTGTGGCGCGGATCGGTGGAGATATGGTATCGGCTGAGGTACTGGTTCGCCCTGGGCAGAGCCCCGAGATGTATGCTCCGAGTGTGGCGCAGATGGCGCAGTTGGCGCAGGCAGATGTGTACTTTGGTATCGGCATGCCGATCGAAGCGTTCTTGTTTAAGCGGATGCGCTCGTCGATGACGGGTGTGCGGTTGGTGCAAACGGGTGACGAGATTCTGGAGCATCCAGATCATTCGGCGTGCGCACACGGGCAGCATGATCATGGCGAGAACGATCCGCATATTTGGATGGATCCAGTGCGAATGATCGCGGTGGTCGAGCAGATGCACGACGTGCTGATTGCAGTGCAACCCGGTTCAGCGGCGGTGTTCGGTCAGAATACGAAAGCGTTGATTGCTGACTTGGTTGAGCTGGATGCCGCGATTCGTGCGCAGTTGGCGCCGTATGCGGGGCGGGCGTTTTTTATTAATCATCCAGCACTCGGGCATTTTGCGGAGCGCTATGGTTTAGTGCAGGTGTCGATCGAGGAGTCAGGTGCGGCACCGTCGGCGGGTCGGGTCGCGGATTTGATTGGTCAGGCCCGTGAGGCGCAGGTCGGTGCGATTTTCACGCAGCCTGAGTTCGGGCGCACGACGGCGACGATTTTAGCGGATGCGCTGAATCTCGATGTGGTGGAGTTGAATGTATTGCCCGCAGACTATATAATTGGGATGATGAGCATAGCGGATGCATTGGAGAAGGGTTTTGCGCGATGAGTGATTCTGGTGCGCATACGAACTGTGGCTGTGAGTCGCACTCGGGAGAGCCAGTGATCTGCTTTGAGGGTGTTTCTTTTAGCTACGGGCGCTCGCTGGTGGTCGAGGATGCCGACTTCGATATATATAAGGGGGAGTCGGTTTGTGTGGTGGGCCCGAATGGTGGTGGTAAGTCGACATTGTTGAAGCTGATGCTGGGGCTGTTGCAGCCTGATAAGGGCAGGGTGCACTTGCTCGGCGATACCCCGAAGCGCTCGCGTTCGCGTGTGGGCTATGTGCCGCAGCATATTGATTTTGACCCGCTGTTTCCGGTTACGGTGCTGGATGTGGTGTTGATGGGACGATTGACGCGGAGCACTTTTGGATTTGCTAACGGCAGAGATACGACACGAGCGCTGGAGGCGCTGAAACAGATGGGCCTAGCGGATCGGGCGTATGGCTCGTTTGCGGCACTTTCGGGAGGGCAACGCCAGGCAGTTTTGATTGCGCGGGCGTTGGCAGCGGACGTGGATGTATTATTATTGGATGAGCCGACCGCGCACGTCGATGTGGCTGCGGAGGAACGCTTGTTGAAGAGCTTAAAGGCGCTGAAGCAGGATTTGACCCTAGTGACAGTGTCGCATGATCTGGCCTTTGTGTCGCGTTCGGTACCGAAAGTGGTCTGCGTGAATCGTTGCGTGCATGTGCATCCGACGACTGAGTTGACGGATCATCGCTTGCGGCAACTTTACGGGTTTGAGGTGCGTATGGTACAGCATGATCATGAGCATTTGGATAGTCATGGGGGGCATCATCATGGCTGAGTTCGTCAAAGCATTGTGCGACCCCGATTTGGCCTTCTTACGCTATGCGCTATTTTTGGGGCTGATTGGTAGCATCCCGCTTGGCGCGGTGGGCACCTTTGTGGTGGCGCGGCGTATAAGTTATCTCGCGGCGGCGATTGCGCACTCGGCGCTGGGTGGCATCGGTGTGGCGCTGTATTGCCGGGCTGTGTTTAGCTGGGAGTGGTTGCATCCGATGCTGGGGGCGCTGCTGGTGGCATTAATCGCTGCGGGCTTGATCGGCTGGGTGTCGTTGCGATCGCGGCAGCGGGAGGATGCGTTGATTGGTTCTATTTGGGTGACGGGGATGGCGGTTGGACTGCTATTTATTGCGCGGACGCCCGGCTATGTGGATCCGATGGCGTATTTCTTTGGTGATATCTTACTGGTGACGCCTGCGGATCTTTGGATCGCGGGCGGCGTGGGGGCCTTGATTCTGGGGATTCTGACGATTTGGCACCAGCAGATCATTGCGGTGTGTTTTGACGCCGAGTATGCCTCGCTTCGAGGGGTGCGTGCGGATTGGGTCTATGTGTTGCTGCTGATGCTGACGGCGCTGACGGTGGTAATTATGGTTTCGTTTGTGGGGATTGTCCTTGTGATCGCATTGCTGACGCTGCCGCCAGCGATTGCGGCAATCGGAGCGCGGAGCTTATGGCGCATGCTATTTGTGGCGATCGTACTCAATATTGCCTTCGTTTTGGTCGGCTTGGGGCTGAGCTTTTCACTAGATCTGCCGAGTGGGCCGGCGGTAATTCTGGTGGCGGCGATGACCTATCTACTGGCGAACGGATTTTTGCGGCTTTTCAGTGGGCGAAATGCCTGTAAATGAGGGGTTTAAAAGTAGTGCCGTTTTTTTTGAATTAAGTGTTGACGGGTCTAGTAGTGAGGAGCATTTTCGCGGACTTTCATTTTCCACGCTGTCCGCGTGGGAGATGGAATAGCTCTTTTCATAGTCTTTGCTAGTGTGCCCTTGTAGCTCAGTGGTAGAGCGCATCCTTGGTAAGGATGAGGTCGGCGGTTCGATTCCGCTCGAGGGCTCCAGTATAAACATAATCACAATCTCTTAACACTAAATCACATCAATCATGGCTAAGGAAACATTCGAAAGAACTAAACCACACGTCAACGTCGGCACTATTGGCCACATTGACCACGGTAAAACAACTACAACGACTGCGATTCTCAAGGTTCAAGCAGACAAGGGCCTTGCGGAGTTCAAGTCTTATGCAGATATCGCAAAGGGCGGCACTGTTCGTGACGCGACTAAGACTGTCACGATTGCTGTTGCACACGTTGAATACGAAACAGAAAAGCGTCACTACGCACACGTTGACTGCCCAGGTCACGCTGACTTCGTTAAGAACATGATCACAGGTGCGGCTCAGATGGACGGCGCAATCTTGGTTGTTTCTGCTTCTGATGGCCCGATGCCACAGACTCGCGAGCACATCCTTCTTGCTCAGCAGATTGGTGTTCCTACTATTGTGGTCTGGCTTAATAAAGTCGACCTGCTTGACGACGAAGAGCTTCTTGAGCTCGTTGAGATGGAAGTCCGCGACCTCCTTTCTAAGTACGACTACCCTGGTGATGATATCACCATCGTGCGTGGTTCTGCGACTGCAGCCCTTGAAGGTAAGCCTGGTGGCGCTGAAGCGATCACTGCGCTCATGGATGCGATCGATAATGATGTCGCTGAGCCTCTTCGTGAAACTGACAAGCCACTTCTTATGTCCGTTGAAGACGTTTTCTCGATCACAGGTCGTGGAACAGTTGCAACTGGCCGCATCGAGCGTGGTGTTGTTAAGGTTGGCGAAGAAATCGAAATTGTCGGCCTAGGTGAGACCATGAAGACCACTGTGACAGGTGTTGAAATGTTCCGTAAGCAACTCGATCAAGGTCAAGCCGGCGATAATGTTGGTATCCTTCTTCGTGGTGTAGATAAAGAATCCATCGAGCGCGGTCACGTGATCGCTAAACCAGGTTCAATTACTCCACACACGACCGGTATGGCCGAGCTGTATGTCCTGACTAAGGAAGAAGGCGGGCGTCACACACCATTCTTCGATGGCTACCGCCCACAGTTCTTCTTCGGCACCGCCGATGTCACTGGTATCATCAAGTGCCCAGAGGGTGTTGAGATGGTTATGCCTGGTGATAACCTTACCGTCACGATTGAGCTTGGTAAGAAGATTGCGATGGAAGTCGGTCAGCGTTTCGCGATTCGCGAAGGTGGCCGTACCATCGGAGCCGGACGTGTGACTGAGGTTATTAAATAATCTAAGCCAGACCGATTCCAGTTTCTGCCGAGGGCTCTAGAAGGGCTCTCGGCTTTACTGTCTTAAATAGCACTATAGTTGAAAAACCACAGGAGAGTAGTTCAATTGGTAGAGCAACGGTCTCCAAAACCGTAAGTTGTGGGTTCAAGTCCCTCCTCTCCTGCCATTTTTACATCAAATGAAAAACCCATTCACAAGCATCCGTCTTTTTTATAAGGAGACGATGGCCGAGCTCAAAAAAGCTACTTGGCCGAGCAAGACTGAATTGCGAGATTCGACAATCGTCGTGCTTATCGCGACTGCAATCCTTGGCTCTTTTATCGCGCTGACCGACTTTTCGCTCATGAATGGTGTCGATCTACTAACCTCTTGGGTTCGGTAGCACGTTGCCAAATCAATATCAATTTCAGGCATCTTTAATTTTTTAAGATCCAGACGTAAATATGTCTAATTCATTTTCAGGCCCCAATTGGTTCGCTGTTCAGACTCTTTCTAATCAAGAGGGTAAGGCTAAGAAGTATCTCGATAAGTTTATCGCGATTGAAGAGATGGAGGACTATGTCTTTGAAGTGCTCATGCCCACCGAGACCGTTTCGGAAGTAAAGAGCGGCAAGAAAAAGACAATTACGCGTAAATTCTACCCAGGCTATATTTTCGTTAATATGCGCCTGTATGATGATGATGGTAATTTATTACAAAAGCCTTGGTATTTCGTCCGCGAAGGCCATGGCATCATTAATTTTGTTGGTGGTGATCGCCCGAATCCTCTCAAGCAGAGCGAGATCGACCGCATTATTAATCAAGTCCAAGAAGCCGAAGGCAAAGAAAAGCCTAAAATCGAATACGAGATCGGTGAAATGGTTAAAGTCAACGATGGCCCATTTATGAACCTAGTTGGCAAAATCGAGGAAATCGACCCAGATAAGGGTAAATTAAAGGTTTCCGTATCTATTTTCGGGCGATTCACGCCTGTTGAACTTGAATACTGGCAAGTCCAGAGAACAGAAGAAAGCTAAACAGCCATGTCTAAAAAAGTAATAGGACAAATTCGCTTACAACTGCCAGCAGGTGCAGCTAACCCAGCCCCTCCGGTTGGCCCAGCTCTCGGTGCGCAGGGTGTAAACATCATGGGCTTCTGTAAGGAGTATAACGCGAAGACTAAAGACCAGGCAGGCATGATCCTCCCTGTTGTCATCACAGTCTACGCCGATCGCTCCTTCAGTTTCATCCTGAAATCTCCACCAGCTGCTGTCCTGCTTAAGAAGGCTGCCGGCATCGCAAAGGGATCAGGTGTGCCGAATCGCGACAAAGTCGGGACCGTCACGCGCAAGCAAATCCTCGAAATCATTGAGATCAAAAAGAACGATCTGAATGCATCCGATGAGGACGCAGCTTTCAAGATCATCGCCGGCACTGCCCGTTCGATGGGTCTTGAGGTCGCGGGCTAATTTTTAACCACTAAATATAACTACTATGGCCACCCAGCAAATCAAGGGAAGCAAGCGCTATCGCCAATCAGCCGAAATGGTTGACTTGGAGAAGACCTATTCGGTCACTGAAGCGTCTGCGTTACTAAACAAACTACCGAAGGCGAAGTTCGATGAAACCGTCGAGCTGTACGCACATCTTACGGTCGATCCTCGTAAGAGTGATCAAATGGTGCGCGGCACTCTTCAGCTTCCTCACGGTAGCGGCAAGACTGTTCGCGTTATCGTGTTCACCGAAAATCCTGAAGAAGCGATTGCAGCGGGCGCGGACGAAGCTGGCTTCGATGATCTTATCGAGAAGGTAATCGCTGGATGGACAGACTTTGATGTGGCGATCTCGACAACCAGCGCGATGAAGAGCGTCCGCAAGGTCGCTCGAGTACTGGGGCCTCGTGGCCTCATGCCGAATCCAAAGTCTGGGACTGTAACTGACGACGTTGCTGAAGGCATCAAGCTGGTGAAAGCTGGCCGCGTTGAATTCAAGATGGATAAGACCGCAAATGTCGCCATCGTCGTGGGCAAGCGATCCTTTACACCAGAGCAAATCGTGGACAATGCAGAAGCGGCAATTAATGCCCTCAATGACGCACGTCCTCAAGGTGCCACTGGCAAGTTCATCAAGTCGCTCGCATTGAGCTCGACTATGAGTCCCGGGATCAGCGTTGACGCTGTATCTTATAACAAGAGCTAAGGGAGACTGATATCACATGAGACCAGAAAAGCAATATCTCGTTGAAGAGGTGAACCAACACCTCGACAAGTCCGATTACGTTTACCTCACTAATTACGAGCGTATTACCGTGGAAGAAATCGCAGAGCTGCGTGCCTCTCTTGCAGAGCATAACGCTGAGTTCCACGTTGTTAAAAACAGCATTTTCGGTGTCGCCGCCGCCGCCAAGGCACTCCCTGATCTCAGTGAGCACTTGACGGGGCAAACTGCGATCATCGTCGGTGGTGAAAACCCATCCGAAGTCGCTAAGGTAATAGGAGCATTCTTTAAGAAAAAGGAAAAGATCGACGTCAAAGCCGGTATCCTTAATGAGAAGGCGCTCACCAAGGAAGAGATCGCAGTATTGGCGAAACTTCCAGGTCTCGAATCGCTCCGAGCCCAACTCCTCGGACTTCTTACGCAGCCTGCGACCGGATTCGTCCGCGTTCTCAACGCTGTTCCGCAAAGCCTACTCTTCACTCTTCAGGCTAAGGCCAAAAAAGACGGCGAGTAGTGCTCAAACTAATTTCTGGACGTCTATCCCTTGGTTGGGCGGCCTTAAAATAACCAAAATAATCCGGTTAGGAGGATTTCCCCTCTTAAATATCCCAACACTTGGGGTGCTAACCAATTGAAAGGTATAACATCATGGCAGATATCACAAAAGAACAAGTAATCGATTTCCTCTCAGCACAAACCGTGCTTGAAGTGGCAGATCTCGTTAAAACACTCGAAGAGAAGTGGGGCGTAAGCGCTGCTGCTCCTGTCGCTGTTGCTGCTGCTGGCGGTGCTGCTGCTACAGAAGCGGTTGAAGAAAAAGACGAATTTGACGTCATCTTCGTAGCTCCTGGCGACAACAAGATCGCTTCGATTAAAGAAGTCCGCGCTATCACAGGCCTCGGTCTGAAGGAAGCTAAGGACCTCGTAGAAGGTGCACCTAAGCCAGTCAAGGAAGGTGCAACTAAGGACGAAGCAGAAGAGATCAAGAAGAAGCTCGAAGCTGCAGGCGCTAAGGTCGAATTAAAGTAATCGGATACCCATTCCAGCTTATATTTAATAGCCCACAATTTTCACAGTTAGGTGAGCTCATCCAACTCTGGTGAGCCTCGCCTAACTGTTTTTGTCTTTTCGCCGTCCCTGCGTCGGCACATGTTAGTCTCACACTCTTTTTTAACCGTCATCGGACATCCGCACTATGTCAAAACGCATTAATTTCGGTAAGCTCAAGGAAGTTATCCAGCCACCTAATCTGATTGAAAATCAGATCGATTCCTTTACGGAATTCCTACAAATGGATCTGGCGCCTTCGCAACGTAAACAAGTGGGCCTCGAAGCCGTATTTTCCGAGGTGTTTCCCATTGAGAGCTATGACAGTCGCTGCCATCTCGAATATGTCAGTTACACTGTGACACCACCACGCGAAACCGAGATTGAAGCGATCCGCGAGGGCGTTACTTACTCTGTTTCATTGTATGTGAAGCTTCGCCTCCGCGAAGAAGACCACATCAAGGACGAAGAGATCTACATGGGCGAATTGCCGATGATCTCCGAGCGCGGTTCTTTTATCATTAACGGCGCCGAACGCGTTATTGTTAGCCAACTCCACCGTTCGCCTGGTATCGCTTTCGAAGAGAGCGTACACACCAGCGGCAAGGTGCTGCATGCCTTCCGAATTATTCCAGACCGCGGCACCTGGCTCGAAGTGCAGTTTGATCAGAACGATCTGTTGTATGTCTACCTCGATCGTCGTCGTCGCCGTCGTAAGTTCCTACTCACCACGCTGCTGCGTGCAATGGGTTACAGTTCAGATGCAGATATTCTTAATCTTTTCTACGAGTTGGATGAAATTACAGTCGCAGATGCTTTGAAGCGCGACTCTGTTTCCAACCTAGTGCTTACTGAAGACATCGTTGATGCGGATAAGGGCGTCGTGCTTGCACGTGCTTTTGAGCCACTCACTAAGACGATCGTTCGCTCATTTCAGAAGGCCGGCCTTAAGAAGGTTACTACGATCGACACGACTATTGATGATGGTGCCATCATCCGCTGCCTCAAGAAGGACCCCACTCAAAACGAAGAAGAAGCGCTTAAGGATATCTACAAGCGACTTCGCCCGGGTGAGCCCCCCACAACTGCAAATGCTAAGGCATTGCTCAAGCGTCTTTTCCAGGATCCACGTCGTTATGACTTGGGTCGCGTGGGTCGTTATAAGCTCAATCAGAAGCTTGCGATGGACACCGATTTGGACTTCCGAGTGATTAGTGCTGAAGATGTTGTTGAAGCGACAAAGTATCTCACGCGTCTCAAGCGCGGTGACGGAATGCTCGATGACATTGACCACTTGGGTAGCCGTCGTGTCCGCACCGTGGGAGAGCTTCTTGCTAACCAATGTCGTGTCGGACTGGCTCGCACAGAGCGTCTCGTTAAAGAGCGTATGACACTTTATGATCAAAGTGTTGATTCGATCTCTCCACAGAAGCTGATCAATCCGAAGGCTTTGAGCACTGTTATTCGCGACTTCTTTGCGCGTAGTCAGCTCTCTCAGTTCATGGACCAAATTAATCCACTTGCTGAACTCACACACAAACGTCGCTTATCCGCTCTTGGACCCGGTGGTTTGAATCGTGAGCGTGCTGGTTTCGAAGTGCGTGACGTTCACCCGTCTCATTACGGTCGTATCTGCCCAATTGAAACACCGGAAGGACCGAACATCGGTCTGATCAACTCGCTGTCACTTTACTCCACCATCAATGAATTTGGATTCATTGAAACTCCATACCGTAAGGTTGTGAAGGGGCACGTTACTGATGAGGTCGAATACTTGAACGCCGACCAAGAAGAGCCGCACATGATTGCGCAGGCGAATTCCGAACTCGACGACAAGAGCAATCTTATTGGCCGCGTCACATGTCGTAAGCGCGATGAGGTGCTTGAAGTTGATGGTAAAGAGGTGAACTACATGGACGTGTCTCCAAAGCAACTGATCTCGGTTGCTGCCGGTATCATTCCATTCCTTGAGCACGACGATGCGAATCGCGCGCTGATGGGGTCGAATATGCAACGCCAAGGTGTGCCATTGCTGCAATCGGAGGCGCCATTTGTTGGCACCGGTATTGAAAGTCGTGTCGCGATCGACTCGAAGACCGTTGAAATCGCAGATATCGACGGAATAATTGCCTCCGTTGACGCCAACCACATCGTACTGACTTCGGATGGTGAAATTCCGAAAATGAAGGAGTTGATTACAGATGCGAAGAAGGGCATCTTCGTCTACAATCTGCGTAAGTTCATGCGCTCGAATGCCGGCACTTGCTTCAACCAGAAGCCAATAGTCGCCAAAGGCCAACCCGTTAAGAAAGGCGATGTGATCGCGGACGGTGCGTCCACTGATAATGGTGAACTTGCAATCGGGCGTAACATTCTCGTGGCGTTCATGCCGTGGAATGGTTATAACTTCGAAGATGCGATTCTTATCTCTGAGAAGATCGTTAAAGACGACATCTTCACCTCGATCCACGTGGACGAGTTTGAAGTAACTGCCCGTGATACGAAGCTCGGACCTGAAGAAATCACACGCGATATTCCTAATGTGGGTGAAGAGGCTCTCAAGGATCTCAACCACGACGGTGTCATTCGTGTCGGCGCGGAAGTGAAGCCTGGCGATATTCTCGTCGGTAAGATCACTCCAAAGTCTGAAACTGAGCTCGCTCCGGAAGAAAAGCTGCTGCGCGCGATTTTCGGTGAGAAGGCGGCTGACGTGAAGGATTCTTCGCTCGTGGTGCCATCAGGAGTTCGCGGGATCATCATGGACGTAAAAGTTTCGGCCCGCGTCGATGGTGAGCCAGAAGAGCTTTCCACTTCTGATCGTCGTCGTCAGATTAAGAAGATCAACGAAGAGTATCGTTCGCAGAGTGATAAGCTCCGTGAAGATCTTACTGAAGCGCTGTCGAACATTCTGTTGGGGGAAAAGATTCCTCTGGATGTCAAGAATGGCGACACAGATGAAATTATCATCCCTGCGAATCGTAAGATCACGAAGACATTGCTTCGTCGTCTTGCAGCCGTCTCCAAGCACATCGAGATCGATCCTTCACCAGTGAAGATCAAGATCATGGAAATTGTCAGCAACTATCAAGGTAAGTTCGACGAACTGGACTACGACCGTGAGCGTAAGATCACTGGTGTGGAGTCTGGTGAAGATGCAGATCAAGGGGTTGTTAAGAGTGTTAAGGTCTACATCGCTAAGAAATGTAAGATGCAGGTCGGCGATAAGATGGCTGGTCGTCACGGTAATAAAGGTGTTGTCGCTAAGGTTGTTCCTGAAGAAGACATGCCACACCTGCCAGACGGCACTCCAGTTGAGATTTGCTTGAACCCACTTGGTGTTCCTTCTCGAATGAATGTTGGGCAGGTCCTAGAGACTCACCTCGGTTGGGCGTGTAAGAAGCTTGGCATCAAGGTGGCGACTCCAGTGTTTGACGGCATTAGTGAATCACGTGTCCGTGAGTATCTCGACGAAGCAGGCCTTCCGACGACTGGTAAGAGTGTTCTCTTCGATGGTCAGTCCGGTGAGCCACTTGCTCAAGAGGTGGTGGTTGGATACATGTATATGTTGAAGCTCAATCACCTCGTGTCATCCAAGATCCACGCTCGTGCGGTTGGTCCTTACTCCCTTATTACCCAGCAACCGCTCGGTGGTAAGGCGCAGTATGGAGGTCAGCGTTTCGGGGAGATGGAAGTTTGGGCACTTGAGGCCTATGGCGCTGCATACACATTGCAGGAGCTCCTCACTGTTAAATCCGATGATGTTGCAGGTCGAACACGCATCTATGAATCACTCGTTAAGGGTGACAATAGCCTGCATGCCGGCACGCCTCAATCGTTCAACGTTTTGATGAAGGAAATTCAGAGTCTCTGTCTTGACGTTCGCCTCAGCTCCGACGGTAAGTTCACATCGAGTACTGTGCTTGATGCGTCCTGCTAAGAGTATCGTTTACACGCAAATTTCAAAAAAGGTTTTTATTAATGAGCACTGAAGTAGCACGCGACATTCTTGGCTATGAAGCCACCAAGTCCTTCGATCAAGTCGGCATCTCTGTCGCTTCCCCCGAGGCCATTCGTGAATGGTCCCGCGGTGAGGTGAAGAATCCCGAGACGATTAATTACCGCACATTTAAGCCGGAGCCAGGTGGTCTTTTCTGCCAGCGTATCTTCGGCCCTGTGCGTGACTACGAGTGCGCTTGTGGTAAATACAAGCGTATCAAATATAAGGGTGTGATCTGCGACCGTTGTGGTGTCGAAGTGACCGTGTCTCGGGTTCGTCGCGACCGCATGGGACATATCGAACTCGCCGTTCCTGTCTCTCATATCTGGTTCTTGAAAAGCATGCCCAGTCGTCTCGGCCTGTTGCTCGACATCACTGCGCGTAATCTTGAGCGAGTCATCTACTACGAGAACTATCTCGTGATCGATCCGGGCAAGACTCCACTCGAAGAGCGACAGCTCCTTACTGAGCAGGAGTATCTCCAAGCTCAAGACGAGTATGGTGACGATTCTTTTGTTGCCCGTATGGGTGCGGCTGGTGTGCGCGATGCTCTGGCACGCGTTGAACTAGAGTCCACAGTTGCCGAGCTTCATGAGCAAATGCACGCGACTCGTTCAAAGCAGATCAAAAAGAAGTTATCCAAGCGTCTGAAGACAATTCAAGGCTTCATGGAGTCTGGCACTCGTCCTGAGTGGATGGTCCTGGAAGTCCTTCCTGTCATTCCACCAGATCTTCGTCCGTTGGTGCCGCTTGAAGGCGGCCGGTTCGCGACATCCGATTTAAACGACCTTTACCGTCGTGTGATCAACCGTAACAATCGCCTGAAGAACTTGCTTCAACTGAAGACTCCAGATGTGATCATTAACAATGAGAAGCGCATGCTACAGGAAGCTGTGGACGCGCTGTTTGATAATGGTCGTCACGGTCGTGCAGTCACTGGTGCGGGAAACCGCCCACTGAAGTCACTTTCTGACATGCTAAAAGGCAAGCAAGGCCGCTTCCGTCAGAATCTTCTCGGTAAACGCGTTGATTACTCTGGTCGTTCGGTGATTGTTTCTGGTCCCACGCTGAAGCTCAGCCAGTGTGGTCTTCCTAAGAAGATGGCACTCGTTCTTTTCGAGCCATTCATCATTCGCCGCCTCAAAGAGCTCGGCTTCGTACACACCGTTCGTGGTGCGCGTAAGATGATCGAAAAGCAGTCTCCAGAAGTTTGGGATATTCTTGAAGAAGTCACAAAAGGACATCCGGTTCTGTTGAATCGTGCGCCAACTTTGCACCGTCTTTCGATTCAGGCTTTTGAGCCTGTGTTGATTGAAGGTAATGCGATTCGTGTTCACCCACTGGTTTGCACAGCTTACAATGCTGACTTCGATGGTGACCAAATGGCGGTCCACGTTCCTCTATCACTCGAATCAGTGATGGAAGCGAAGACTCTCATGATGGCGACGCACAATATCTTCTCACCTTCCAGCGGTAAGCCGATTTTGACTCCGTCGCAGGATATCGTTTTAGGTTCTTACTTCCTGACGCTTGACCCTCCAGTTAAGCCAGTCGAAGGCAAACGCCTGCCCATGCTTGTTAGCTCTGACGAAGTGGCAACCGCCGTCGCTGATGGTGCGTTTACAGATCACGATTGGATCAACTACATCAATCCTGACTTCGGTAAGGAAGAAACACCTTACGGTAACACAACCAAGAAGATTATTCGCACCACCATCGGTCGTGTAGTCTTTAACACTATCTGGCCAAACGAGCTTGGTTTCATCAACTTCCCAGTGCCTAAGAGCAAGTTGGGTGATTTGATTCTTCAGACTTATAAGTCTGTCGGCCGCGCTCGTACTGTTGAGACACTCGACATTCTTAAGGACGTTGGCTTCAAGGTTGCGACTCGTGCGGGCGTCTCCATCGGCATCGATGACATGATCATTCCGCCAACCAAGCCAGCAATTGTGGCTGCGTCTCGTAAGCGTATCGACGAAGTCGAAGGGCAATATGGCAAGGGAATCATCACCGAGGGTGAGCGCTACAATAAGATCATTGATATCTGGACAGGTTGCACAGACGAAATCGCAAAGGCTGTATTCGAGGAATTGAAGAGCAACGGCGGCAAAGACTCTGTGAATCCAGTTTACTTGATGATGGATTCTGGTGCTCGTGGTAACAAGCAGCAGGTTCGTCAGTTATGCGGAACGCGTGGTTTGATGGCTAAGCCATCTGGTGAAATTATCGAACGTCCGATTCTTTCGTCTTTCCGTGAAGGTCTATCCGTTCTCGAATATTTCATCTCTACTCACGGCGCTCGTAAGGGTCTAGCCGATACCGCTCTTAAAACGGCGGATGCTGGTTATCTCACTCGAAAGCTCTGTGACGTCGCAATGGACTGCATCATCGAAGAATATGATGATGGCAATCGTGACGGTGTCTGGAAGCATGCGATCTACGAAGGTGACGACGAGATTGTCAGCCTGTATGATCGCATCGAAGGACGCTGCTCATCGAACGACATTAAGAACCCGCTGAGCCCTGATGAGATTCTCGTCAAGAACGGCGAACTCATTTCCGAGGCAGCGGCTAAGCAGATCGAAGATCTGGGCATCGAGCGAGTGAAGGTTCTTTCGTCACTCACTACTCGTAAGAAGGTCGGTATCACAGCACTCGAATATGGGATCAACCCAGCGACTAACGCCATGGTTGAGCGTGGTTCTGCTGTTGGTATCATCGCCGCTCAGTCGATTGGTGAGCCGGGCACACAGTTGACGATGCGAACATTCCACATCGGTGGTATCGCGAGTGGTGTACTCAAGAATCCTGAAATTAAGATCCGCGTCGGTGGTAAGGTTAAATACCGCGGCCTCCGTATCGTGCAGACTGCTGATGGCGCAAACATCGTGCTCAACAAGACTGGCTCGGTGCAGATTCTGGATGAAGACGATCGCGAAATCGAAGTCTACAAGATCATCGTGGGTTCAGTTCTGACCGTCGCTGATGGTGGTTCGATCAAGAAGGGCGACATCCTCGCCATGTGGGATCCGCATAATATTCCAATTCTCTCTGAGAAGGCTGGTCGTATCGGCTACCACGAAATGATTCCTGGGGTCACCGTAAAGCGCGAGCTCGACGAGTCCACTGGTCGTATCGCGACTGTCGTGATCGAGCACAAGGAAGATCTCAACCCGCAAGTCGAGATTATCGACGATGCCGGCAAGGTGATCGCTACCTATGCGATCCCGACTGGTGCGCAGCTCTCCGTCAATGAAGACGACGAGATCGCACCGGGCACCATGCTTGCGAAGACACCACGTCAGGCGTCCAAGACGCAGGATATTACTGGTGGTCTGCCACGTGTTGCAGAGCTGTTTGAAGCACGCCGCCCTAAGGAAGCTGCAGAAATGGCTAAGATCGACGGTATCGTTTCGCTTGATGGCACTGTTCGCGGCAAGAAGAAACTCCTCGTTACTGATCCGGAAACAGATCAAGAAGAGGCACATCTCATTCCACACGGTAAACACCTAACCGTTCAGGTCGGTGATTTGGTTCATCGTGGTCAGCACCTCACAGAGGGTGGTGCTGATCCGCACGAAGTACTCGACATTCTCGGCCCCTCGGCTGTTCAGGATTACCTGATTGCTGAGATTCAGAAGGTTTACCGCCTCCAAGGTGTTTCGATTAATGATAAGCACATTGAGGTGATCATCTCGCAAATGCTCAAGAAGGTACGCATCACCGATCCAGGTGACTCTGATTTCTTCTGGGGTGAGCAAGTTGATCGCTTCATGTTCATGAGCGCCAATGACCACATCGAAGATGCTGGTGGCATGCCTGCTGAAGGTGAGCCAGTGCTTCTCGGTATTACCAAGGCGTCTCTTGAGACAGAGTCGTTTATCTCTGCCGCTTCCTTCCAAGAAACCACACGTGTTCTCACCGACGCCTCTACACTGGGCAAGGTTGATAATCTCAAGGGCTTCAAGGAAAACGTCATCATGGGTCACCTCATTCCAGCTGGAACAGGCCTGCCTGTTTACCGCAACCTCCGCATTGACACGCTCGGTGCCGAGCCAGTGCAGTTGACTCCAGAAGAAGCTGCAAAGCTAGTGGAAGGCGTTGCCATTCCAACTCCAGAGCCGACTTCAGAAGTCGATGTGGCCGCGGACGCCGCAACTGAAAACACCGAAGCTGCTGCAGCACCTGCTGAAGTCGCTGAAAGCGAAGAGGCTAGCTAATCCGTTTCAATCTTTTACAGAGGCGGGCGGATCGAATGCCGCGCGCCTCTTTTTATCTCTCAATTAAACAATCTTAGAATATCGCCAGTCGGATCGCAAAAAAACCAAGAATAATTCTTGCACAGCTTTTTCAAAGCGCTACTTTCGCCGTCTTTCTCAAAATCCAGCGATTCAAATTTTCAATGCCTACAATTAATCAACTCGTCCGCAATCCGCGTATTGTGCAGAAGGAGAAGACGAAGTCACCTGCACTTCGCGCTAATCCATTCCGCCGCGGCGTCTGTGTCCAGGTCATGACACGTACACCTAAAAAGCCGAATTCCGCTATCCGTAAAGTGGCAAAGGTTCGTCTTACTAATGGAATCGAAGTTATCGCTTACATTCCTGATGAAGGTCATAATCTTCAGGAGCACAGCATCGTCCTCGTTCGCGGTGGTCGTGTGAAGGATCTCCCCGGTGTTCGTTACCACATCGTGCGTGGTACACTTGACTGTGTTGGTGTTGAAAAACGCCGCCGTAGCCGTTCTAAATATGGTGTTAAGCGTCCTAAGGACGCTAAATAACGGATTAATCATTAAACGTATTTTATTATGTCACGTCGTAGACAAGCCGTTAAGCGCCCTTTAATTCCAGACCCACGCTATAATAGCGAAGTGGTTACTACTCTTGTTAATATGATCATGGAGCGCGGTAAGCGCACTGTTGCTCAACGCATTGTTTACACAGCTTTCGAGCGTGTAAGCGAAAAAGTAGGTAAGGGTGATCCAGTTGATTTGATCATGGGTGCACTTGAGAATGTTCGCCCGAAGCTTGAAGTGAAGAGTCGCCGCGTCGGTGGTGCGACTTACCAAGTGCCAGTTGAAGTATCATTTGAGCGCCAGCAGAGCCTTGCCTTCCGTTGGATGGTCGGAGCTGCTCGTAAGCGCAAGGGCGTTCCTATGAACGAAGCACTTGCTGACGAAATCGTCGATGCCTACAACAACACCGGCGCGATCGTTAAGAAGAAGGAAGAAACACACCGTATGGCTCAAGCAAACCGCGCGTTTGCTCACCTGCGCTGGTAGTTTCGATTCCTGCTTCGCCCCCCTGTTCTTTTCCAGTCCATTTCAATGTCCGCTACTATGTCAGCCAGTGTAAACTCGTCGAAACGTAAGTTCCCTTTGGAGCATACGCGCAATATCGGCATAGTTGCACACATTGACGCGGGCAAAACAACCACAACCGAGCGCATTCTTTTCTATACAGGCGTCGTCCATAAAATGGGCGAAGTTCATGAGGGGAGCGCAGTCACGGATTGGATGGATCAAGAACGGGAGCGTGGTATTACAATTACCTCCGCCGCAATTTCCTGTAACTGGACGAATCAGCACGGCCCTTATGCCGGCATTCAGAACCAGATCAATATCATCGACACCCCAGGGCACGTCGATTTTACCGCCGAAGTGGAACGTTCACTTCGCGTGTTAGACGGGGCGGTCGGTGTATTTTGCGCCGTCGCTGGCGTCCAGCCGCAATCCGAGACGGTCTGGCGACAAATGACGAAATACAATGTGCCGCGCATTGCTTTCGTCAATAAGATGGACCGCACTGGTGCCGACTACTTCGGCGCCATTGAAACGATGCGTGAGCGCTTGGGCGCTAACGCACAGCCGATCTTCATCCCAATTGGAGCTGAGGAAAACTTTAAGGGGCTCATCGATCTCACTTCGATGAGGGCGATCATTTATGATCCAGCCGATGAGTCTGGCATGACAGTCGATATGACTGACATTCCCGACGACTTTATCGATCAAGCTGCTGAGTATCGCGAAAAGCTGATCGAAGCACTGGCTGACTGTGATGAAGGCCTCGCTGATAAATATCTCGAAGGTCAGGATCTGACTGCCGACGATATTCGCGCGGCGATCCGCGCCGCAACGATCTCACTTAATTTCTGTGGCGTTATACCTGGCAGCGCGTTCAAAAACAAGGGCGTTCAATCCGTGCTTGAGTCGATCGTTAACTATTTACCCTCGCCGCTGGATGTGCCGCCAATGATCGCCGAGGACTCGAGAGGGCGGCCTGTTGAGATCAAGCCGGACGACAATGCAAAGCTTACCGGCCTTGCGTTTAAACTGATGAATGACGGTTACGTCGGTAAGCTTGTATTTTTCCGTGTGTATTCTGGTTCAATTTCTAAAGGTTCTGTGCTACACAATTCGCGTACAGGTAAGATTGAACGCATTTCTCGTTTACTCGTAATGAAGGCGGATGCCCGCGAAGATATCGACACGGCATACTCTGGCGACATTTGTGCGCTGGTCGGTGCGCGCGATGTGGTGACCGGTGATACGCTTTGCGCCAAGGGCTATGATGTTCGCATTGAGCCCCCCACATTCCCTGAGCCAGTGATCTCGATGTCCATCGAGCCAAAGACCACTGCCGACCAAGAGAAGATGGCGCTAGGCCTCCAACGCCTAGCCGAAGAAGACCCGACGTTTGTTGTCAGCTCCGATGAAGAAACCGGTCAGACTTTGATCGCTGGGATGGGCGAGTTGCACCTCGAAATTATTAGAGACCGCTTGTTTCGGGAATTCAAGGTCGGGGCCGAAGCCGGCCGTCCGCAGATTGCTTACCGCGAAACGATTACTGCCAATGCGGAAGGGGATGGCAAGTTCGTCCGCCAGTCGGGAGGTAAAGGGCAGTATGGCCATGTTCGTGTTAAGATCGACCCGCTAGAGCGCGGCGCAGGTGTTGAAGTGGTCGATAAAACAGTTGGTGGCGTCATTCCCAGAGAGTTCATCAGACCAGCAATGGATGGCATCAAAGAAGCAACCTGCAATGGCACCGTCGCCGGCTATCCAGTGGTGGATATTAAAATCACACTTTTTGACGGTTCATTCCATGAGGTCGATTCCTCTGAAATCGCGTTCAAGATGGCGGGCATTTTTGCTTTCCGTGAAGCGATGCTTGCTGCTGCTCCAATTTTGTTGGAGCCGCTCATGTATGTGGAGGTCGAAACACCTGAAGATTATCAGGGCGACATCATGGGCGACTTGAACCGCCGCCGCGGGCAGATCCAAAAAATCAATGCGAAGCCGTCGTTTATATCAATTTCGGCCCTCGTCCCACTCGTGGAAATGTTCGGCTATTCGACGATCATGCGTTCATTGAGCAAAGGCCGTGCTTCCTTTAGTATGGAGCCCGAGCGTTTTGAAGAAGTGCCGTCGAACGTAATAAATACAATTTTAGAAACCTCCACCCGGGGACGGTATTAGAGACCTGAGACCTGAACAACCAACAACTTTTAACTAAAAACTGATTTTTTTCAAAAAATCCAACTTAACCAAACCAAATACAATAAATGAGCTCACCACGTATCCGCATCCGCCTCAAAGGCTTCGATTATCGCGTCATTGACCAGTCTGCAGCAGACATCGTTGAAACAGCAAAGCGCTCAGGCGCACGCGTTTCCGGCCCTGTGCCGCTTCCGACTCACATCGGCAAGCTCACAGTGAACCGTTCGCCGCACGTTAACAAAAAGTCGATGGACCAATTCGAAGTCCGCACGCACAAGCGCTTGATCGACATCGTCGAACCTACAGCAGCTACAGTGGACGAGCTCAAAAAGCTCAACCTTCCAGCCGGTGTTGACATTTCGATCAACGTTTAGGGCATTTGCTGAGTTGTTCAAAAGCCCGCCACTCGCATGAGTCGCGGACTTTTGGGCTTTTGGATAGTAAAAGTTCACCGCGTGAAGAAATAATGCATTTTTTCTAAATAGGGGGTTGACGGGGCTGGAATTTAACTCTTTTTTCCGTCGCTCGCTTCCCATTTGAGGCGATAAATCACATTTTATTTTAACCACTAACGCAGGTCGCGCAAACGGAGCATTCCGCTCCACCTGCCTATTAGTATTATGAACATAGCCCTACTTGGTAAAAAGATAGGTATGACGCAGGTATTCGACGATGCGAATCGTTTGATCCCTGTTACTGTCATCGAAGCAGGTCCTTGCCCGGTCACACAGGTCAAGTCGACTGAGAAGGACGGATATGATGCCATTCAAATTGGCTTCCGTCAGCAAAAGGAGCACCGCCTGACTAAGGCAGCTCTTGGGCACTTCAAAAAAGCTGGAGTTGAGCCGGTTGCAGAGCTCAGCGAGTTCCGCACTAATGGTGACACTGAAATTAACCTCGGCGATGTGCTGACAGTTGAGCGCTTTGAAGCTGGCCAGAAAATCGATGTTATTGCGACAACTAAGGGACGTGGTTTCCAAGGTGTTGTGAAGCGCTACGGTTTCGCTGGTGGCCCTGCTTCCCACGGTTCGATGTTCCACCGTCGTGGTGGTTCTTATGGTATGTGTCAGTGGCCCGGCCACGTTATCAAGGGTAAGAAAATGCCAGGTCACATGGGTGACGTTTCGCGCACTGTTCAAAACCTTGAAGTTGTTAAAGTGATTGCCGATAAAAATCTGATTCTTGTTAAAGGCAGCATTCCTGGCTCACGTGGTGGCCTTGTCACCGTCCGTACTGCGATTAAAACAAAAGCCAATAAGGCGTAATCGAAGGGACATACTCAGATGAAACTTAATGTATACACAGCTGACGGGACTAAGTGCGAAGAGAAGGAATTCTCAGCGTTTCCCGCTTTCACCGACGATAAGGGCATCGCTGCTCTACGTCAGGTAGTCATCGCACACCAAGCGAATCTTCGCCAAGGTAATGCTTGCACCAAGACACGCGCTGAAGTGAGCGGCTCCGGTAAGAAGCTTTTCCGTCAAAAGGGAAGTGGTACCGCTCGTCAGGGCTCACGCCGGGTTCCGCATCAACGTCATGGTGGTGTTGCGCATGGACCAAAGCCTCGCGACTACTCGCAAAAGATTAACAGCAAGATGAAGGCACTGGCTTTCAAGCGTGCGCTTTTCAATCGTGCAACAGACGGTGGTATTTCTGTAATCGAAACCTTCGAAGTTAAAGAGCCTAAGACGAAGCTTTTCGACAAGGTGCTCACTGCTGTACTACCTAAGCGCGGTAAGGTTTTGATTATCGACGATACTTTTGAAACAAATGCTGCACTGGCTGCTCGCAACATCGACGGACTTTCTCTCGCTGAAGCAGGTAACCTCAGCACTCTCGATGTTGTCCGCTACCGCCACATTATTGTGAGCGCTAAGGGCATCGAAACTATCATCGCTCGCGCAAACGGAAGTAAGTAATGATTATTGCAAATACAATTCTACGCGAATTCCGCGTTACTGAGAAAGCAGCAAATCTTGCCGCTAACTTGAACCAATACACTTTCGAAGTAAACCCTCGCGCAAACCGCAAGGAAGTCGCTCGTGCAGTGGAGAAGGTATTCAACGTATCAGTAACCAAAGTAAACATTCTTAACAGAAAGCCTAAAGCTAAGACAGACCGCTCACGTGGTGGTCGTCCTGGCACTAAAGGTGGCCTGAAAAAGGCCATTGTTAGCCTTAAGGAAGGAGATAAGATCGAACTCGTCTAAGACGAAAGAGACCTCAATATCATGGCACTCGTAAAATCCAGACCTTTGACTCCAGGCACTCGTTTCCTTATCAGAAACAAGGCGGACGTCTCCAAGAAAAAGCCTGAGCGTCAGCTCACGACTTACAACCACAAGAAGAAGGGGCGTAATTGCTACGGCCGTATCACTTCTCGTCGTCGTGGTGGTGGTCACAAACGTGCTTACCGCATCATTGACTTCCGTCGCGATAAGTTGGACATCCCAGCGAACGTGCAGGCTATTGAGTATGATCCGAATCGCACCGCTAACATTGCTCTCCTCGCCTATGCGGATGGTGAAAAGCGCTACATCCTAGCACCTCGCGGTGTTAAGGCTGGTGATACGCTCATCAACTCCAGCGTTCGCGTCGAGTTCTCCGCCGGCTTCAGTATGCCTCTCGCAGTGATCCCGCCTGCAACTAAGATTCACGCAATCGAATTGCACCCAGGCCGTGGCGCTCAAATCGCTCGCTCTGCTGGTCAATCCGCTCAACTTGTGTCGATTGATGGCGAACGAGCGACTGTGAAGATGCCTTCCGGTGAAATTCGGTTCCTTAACTCTCGCTGTCGTGCAACGATCGGTGAAGTCGGCAATCACGAGCACAGCGGACAAAGCCTGGGTAAGGCTGGTCGTAATCGCTGGCTCGGGCGTCGTCCACGCGTTCGTGGTGTTGCGATGAATCCTGTCGATCACCCTATGGGTGGTGGCGAAGGCCGCACTTCTGGCGGTGGTCACCCGCAGTCTCCTTGGGGCCAGCTCTCCAAGGGATTCCCAACTCGAAAAAAGTCCAATCCAACTAATTCGCAGATTCTCGTTCGCCGTAACGGTCGTCAGCTCAAGAAAAAAAGTAAACTCTCTTAGCTATGTCTCGTTCAATTAAAAAAGGTTTCTTCGTCGACCCGCATCTTGCCAAAAAGGTAACTGCGGCTCAGGCCAACAACGATCGCAAGCCGATCCAAACTTGGTCTCGTCGTTCGACGATTACTCCTGACTTCGTCGGTCTTAACCTCAACGTCCACAATGGCCGCAGCTTTCTGCCCGTTTATGTGACTGAGAATATGGTGGGCCACAAACTCGGAGAGTTCTCGCCAACTCGTACGTTCAAGGGCCACCAAGCCTCTGGCAAATAACTAGACCTCTTGTTACGTAATGCACCTTTTGTCCACACAACGCCATTCAAAGCTCGCTTGCTTGTTCCTGTTCGGGGCACTGGTTGCCAGTAGCGTCGTGCGTGCGAAAGTTCCCGCTTTCGTCAAAGAGTCGATCTACAGCCCGAACGCAGCCACTGTCTCGACAGTAGCACCTGCCCTTGCCGCAGACGTCGTCATTCTTGACGGTGGTCTTGAGCAAGGCATGCGTCTCGGAATGGTCTGCCGCGTATCTCGCGGTGCGCAATCGATCGGCGAATTGATTATTATCGAATCTAGAAGCGACCGCTCCGCAGGACTTATCCTTGGCCTGGTCGACGACTCCACCATTCAAGCGGGAGACATTGCCCGCGTAAAAACACTTCAAAACAGCTGAATCTCATGCAGGTCCAAGCCTATACCAAATACGCCCGTATGTCGCCCCGCAAGGTGCGCGACATCACTCGTGCCATCCAAGGCCGTAATGCTGCCGAAGCAGTCGAAATCTTGCGCTTTATTCCGCGCAAGTCAGCTCGTCTCGTTAGCAAAACGCTGCAGTCGGCAATCGCCAACGCGGAAAACAATAATAACCTATCATCGGATGCACTCACAGTGGAGTCTGCAGTCGTTGAGCAAGGTCCTACGTTCAAGCGTTTTCGCCCCGCAGCTCGCGGTTCCGCGCATCCTTACAAAAAGGCCACTAGCAACATCCGCATCGTCCTCACAGACGAAGTCTAAGTTAACACGACACCGATTTATTATGGGACAGAAAGTTCATCCAACCGGCTTCCGCCTTGCAGTAACCCGCGATTGGGATTCACGCTGGTACGCATCTAAGCAAGAATTTCCAAGCTTCATTAAAGAAGATTACGAAATTCGTAAATTCCTTACGAGTAATCTGCGTTATGCATCCGTGCCTCGTATCTTTATTGAGCGCGCCTCTGGCCGTATCCGCGTGAAGATATTCACTGCGCGTCCTGGAGTTGTCATCGGCCGTAAAGGTGCAGAGCTCGATAAACTGAAGGATGGGCTCAGTAAGGTCGTCAAGAAGGAGATCATGCTCGACATCCAAGAAGTGAAGCGCCCAGACCTCTCCGCTCAACTTGTTGCCGAGAACGTCGCCCTTCAACTTGAGCGTCGTATCGCTTTCCGTCGCGCGATGAAGCGCGCTGTCCAGACTACAATGGCAATGGGGGCGGAAGGTATCCGTATCCAGTGTGGTGGTCGTCTCGGTGGGGCTGACATCGCTCGCACAGAGCGTCAGCACCAAGGCAAGGTGCCGCTGCAGACACTTCGCGCCAATATCAACTATGGCTTCAGCGAAGCAAGCACGGTCTATGGTATCATCGGCGTGAAATGCTGGATCTGTCTTCCCGAGGAAGACGAAGCTTAATTCACAAGTCATCCACGACACTTTTAATCAATTAAACTGAGCGAACCATGGCATATCTTCCATCACGCACAAAATACCGCAAAGTTCACACTGGCCGCATCTACGGAACAGCCCAGTCGTGTAACGCACTCGCTTTCGGCGAATTCGGCATCCAATCCCTTACTCGTGGTCGCATGACTTCTCAGCAAATTGAAGCTGCTCGTGTCGCCATGACACGTAGCCTCAAGCGTAAGGGTAAAGTTTGGATCCGCGTTTTTCCACATAAACCGGTAACAAAAAAGCCAGCTGAAACTCGCATGGGTAAAGGTAAGGGCTCTGTCGAAAAGTGGGTCGCTGTGATCCGCCCCGGCACTATGCTGTTTGAGATCGCAGGCTGCACGCAGACTGCTGCTCAAGAAGCACTTCGTCTGGCTGACACCAAGCTTCCGTTCCACTGCCGCTTCGTGACTCGCGAAGACTAAGCGTAATAAATATTACAAGGAATCATTTAATATGAACACCACAAAAGATATCCGCGAAATGTCCGAAGTAGAAATCGAAAAGAAGCTACGCGACACGCACGATGCTCACGTCCACCTCCGCCTACGTAAGCAGACTGGCCAGGTTGAACGCCCGCACGAATTCACTCAATTGCGTCGCGAAATCGCACGCCTCGAAACCATTCTTAAAGAGAAGAAGTTGGCTGCGGCCTCTGCTTAATCTTAACAGACGACCAATACTATGGAAGCAACACGCAATTCCCGTAAGTCCCTGATTGGCACCGTAACTAGCCGTTCCGGTGACAAGACAATCAAAGTCACTTACCTCTACAAGATCCCACATCCGCTTTACCGTAAGGAAATTAAGCGCAAGACAGTGGTTCACGTGCACGACGAAACAAATGACTGCTCCCTTGGTGACAAGGTTGAGATCATGGAAACTCGTCCTCTTAGCAAGCTCAAGCGCTGGCGCGTCACTCAGGTTCTCGAAAGAGCGCCGAAGGTCGGCGACGAAGCATAAGCCCTAAGTATTTTACTTTAACCGTATAACGGAGATTTAGATATGATTCAGATGAACAGCCGCGTATTTATCGCGGATAACACAGGTGCCAAGGAGGCGGAAATGATTCGTCGCCTCGGACAAAACAAGCGCACTGCTGACGTTGGCGACGTAATCGTTTGCAACATCAAGGTCGCATCCACGGACTCGTCCGTCAAAAAGGGTGAAGTTGTTCGTGCTGTTGTAGTGCGCACAAAAGCTCCAATTCGTCGCGGCGATGGTAGCTACCTTCGCTTCGATAATAACGCAGTTGTTATTCTTACGCCCGATGGTAACCCCAAGGGCACACGTATTTTCGGACCGGTTGCTCGTGAGCTCCGTGCCAAATACATGAAAATCATTTCTCTAGCACCGGAGGTCCTTTAACCATGGCTAAAACAATTAAACGCGAACAAGAAGTTGTCGTTATCTCAGGCTCTCACAGAGGCAAACGCGGTAAAGTGTTGTCAGTTAAGTCTGGCCAGTCCGTCGTAATCGAAGGCGTTAATCTGATCACTAAATTCCTCCCAAAGTCTCAAGAGAACCCTGAAGGTGGTTCTGTCGAACGCGAAACTCCGATTCACTACTCAAATGTAGTGTTGGCTGAGAAGTTCGACGCGAAGACTAAGTAAAAGGAAGCTTGCCAGGTTGAGTTAATTGCCCATTTTCACGCACTTTTCCGAAATCACATCGTCAATCCATTTAAAACTTAGCCGGGATAGAAATCCGGCTTAACTCCGATGCAAATACCAGCACTTAAAACACAATACGCCGAAAAAGTCGTTCCTGAGCTTACAAAAAAGTTCGGTTATGCCAATAAGCACCAGGTTCCTTCGATCAAAAAGATCGTCATCAATTCAGGCTTCAGTGCGACTGATGACAAGAACCACATTCTTTACGTCAATCAGGAGATCGGTAAGATCGCGGCTCAACGTCCTGTAACGACTAAAGCAAAGCTGAGTATCTCGAACTTCAAGCTTCGTGAAGGTCAGCCGATTGGTGTTAAAGTAACACTCCGTGGCCGGGCCATGTATGAGTTCCTTAACCGACTCATCCAAATTTCACTGCCAGCGATTCGTGACTTTCGTGGCGTTCCTGCTAAGCTCGACGGCCAAGGCAATTATACTCTAGGTGTTTCCGATCACTCGATCTTCCCAGAAATTAGTTCTGATGGAACTACGGCGACTATTGGTATGGATATTTGCATCAACACGAGCGCGAAAAATGATGAAGAAGGTCGCGAGCTGCTCGCTCTCTTCGGCATGCCGTTTCGAAAAACAAGCACTGAAGTTGCGGAAGAAGAAGCAGCTGCCGTATCCGCTAAAGCATAACAGTAAGAATTTCTCATGGCTAAAAAATCAGCAATCCAACGTAACCTGAAGCGCGTCCGTCTCATCGAGAAGTTCGCAGCTAAGCGTGCAAGTCTTAAAGCGATCCTTGCGAACCCTGAAACTCCAGATGAGGAGTTCTACAAGGCGCAAGCAAAGCTTACTAAGCTTCCTAAGAACAGCTCTCCGATTCGCGCTCGTAACCGTTGCTCCGTCACCGGCCGTCCACGTGCTTACATCGGCAAGTTTGGTCTCTCTCGTCTCACATTTCGCGAACTTGCGACACAAGGCAAGATTCCTGGTGCGACAAAATCATCTTGGTAATTCACCAAGGCCCAATACACCCACTGAAAACCCATTAGTTAGACTATGGCAGTTCACGATACAATCGGTGATTTCCTCACCATCATCCGCAACGGTAGTACCGGTCGCAAGGATGTCTGCATCACGCAGCACTCCAAAATGCGCGCCGCTATTGCAGCGATCCTTAAACAAGAAGGCTACATCCGTGATTTCACGGAAGGCAAAGATGCACGCGGTTTTAAGACCATTGAACTGACTCTGAAGTTTGTTGGTAACACTCCAGCTATCACTGGCATCGAGCGTCATAGTAAGCCAGGTCGTCGCCTCTATTACGGTGCAACTGAGATTCCACGTGTTCTCGGTGGACTGGGTGTTGCAATCCTTACAACTTCCAAAGGCGTAGTGCGCGCCCGTGATGCCCGTGAGTTGGGTGTTGGCGGTGAAGTACTCTGCAAAGTTTGGTAATACTGAGACTACTATAATGAGCAGAATTGGTAAACTTCCTATCCCCGTCCTTGATCAGGCATCTGTGACTGTTGACGGTCATACAGTCCGCGTCGAAGGCCCGAAGGGGAAACTCGAAAAGACTTTCGATCGTTCTACGAACATCGAGTTGTCTGACGGCGTAATCAAAGTGACTCCTGCTGATAGCAGTCGTCATGCTAAAGCAATGTTCGGCACTGTCCGTTCTATCATCAATAACATGGTGACCGGCGTTGTTGAAGGCTACAAGAAAGAGATCATTCTTAAGGGTGTCGGCTTCCGCGCTGCCCTCACTGGTAACGTTCTTGACCTTGCACTTGGTTATTCACACCCGTGCCTCCTAACTATCCCTGAGGGTATCACCGTTAAAATCGCTGAAAATACAAAGCTAACAATCGAAGGTGCTGATAAGCACATGGTTGGCGAAATTGCAGCGACTATCTTTAATTACTACCCAGCCGAACCCTATAAGGGTAAGGGTGTTCATATCGTCGGCAAATACGTTCGCCGTAAGGAAGGCAAAAAATCCGCTTAATTGAGGCATATATAACATGAAACTCGATAAGAAAAAATCTCTTCTACAGAAGCGCAAATGGCGTATTCGCAAGAAGGTCAACGGCACAGCCGCACGCCCACGTCTTGCAGTCACATTCTCTAATAAGCACATCTATGCGCAGTGCATCGATGATGTAAAGGGCCACACAATGGTTTACGTTACAACGCTTGCTAAAGATTCCACTCTTAAGGCAAACGCCGAAAGTGCGACCACACTGGGAAAAACAGTTGCCGAGAAGGCGAAAGCAGCAGGCATCGAGTCTGTCGTTTTTGACCGCTCCGGCCGTCGCTACCACGGTTGCGTTAAATCATTTGCAGAAGCTGCCCGTGAAGGTGGTCTACAATTCTAAGATTACCATATGAGCAGACAAAATAGATCATTCTCTCACAATAAAGAGCCAGAAGAAGCACCAGAATACGTTGAAAAGGTGGTTCACATCAACCGTTGTGCAAAAGTTGTAAAGGGCGGGCGCCGTTTCAGCTTCTCAGCACTCGTTGTCACAGGTAATCAAAAAGGTGAAGTCGGTGTCGGCTACGGCAAAGCAAAGGAGGTCCCTGAAGCGATCCGTAAAGGCACAGAACAAGCCAAAAAGAACCTGGTTACTATCAAGCTCCGTGGCGACACTATCCCACACCATGTGCTGGGTGAAGCTGACGGCGGTAAAGTTCTTCTTCGCCCGGCATCGGACGGAACAGGCGTAATCGCAGGTGGCGGTTGTCGCGCGGTTCTTGAGTCTGTCGGCATCAAGAACATTCTTTCCAAATCTCTCGGCTCGAACAATCACCTTGCAATGGTCAAGGCGACAATGGCAGCGCTTCAGCAGCTCCGTTCGAACGAGGAAATCAAAAACGTCCGTTTTGGCGATAGAGCCGCAGCGGAGGCGTAAGGATTACTACAATGAATCTCGAAAATATTCCAACAATCAAAGGGGCAACTCATCCTACTAAGCGTCTTGGACGTGGTGAAGGTAGTGGACACGGTAAAACAGCTGGGCGCGGCCATAATGGCCAAAAATCCCGTTCTGGTGGAGGTATCCGTATCGGTTTCGAAGGTGGTCAAATGCCACTCTATCGCAAACTGCCACGCCGTGGCTTCAATAACTTCAACTTCAAGGTTAGCTACCAGCTAGTGAACCTTGGCCAGCTCGCAAAACTCGAAGGTGACGTTGTCTCTCGCGAAGCTTTGATCGCTGCCGGTCTGATTCGCGACAACAAGCAAGGCGTCAAGCTGCTTGGTGATGGTGAAGTCTCGAAGGCTTATACGGTAACAGTCTGTAAGGTCTCTGCGACTGCAAAGAGTGCGATCGAGGCCGCTGGCGGCAAAATCGTAGAGGCTGCAGCCGCAGCTGCTGAAACGAAGGAAGAGGCTTAATAAACGACTCCTTAAATCGCTTCGTTTAGTGTAATCGCTCATGCTCTCTGCTTTCACAAATTCTCTGAAGATCCCAGAGCTGCGCCAGAAGATTTTCTTCACGCTGGCGCTGCTCTTCATCGCACGTGTCGGCGCAAATATTCCGCTACCCGGGATGAATGTTGGGCCAATCCGCGAGTTTATGGCGGATCAGGCGTCAGCTAGTGGTGGTCTTGTCGGTCTCTACAACATGTTTACTGGCGGCGCGCTCCTTAATGGTGCGGTCTTTGCCCTTGGCATCATGCCTTACATTAGTGCTTCGATCATCATGCAATTGGTTGGCGCTGTGTTCCCTGTCATTGCGCGTTTGCAGCAAGAAGGGGATGTAGGGCGTCAGAAGATTAACCAATACACACGCTACTTGACTCTCGGGATCTGTGTGGTTCAAGGTCTACTCTTGTTAGTTGCGCTCAGCACCAACCCAGGCAGCATTATTGGGCAAGGATTTAGCCCCGCAGAATATGGTGATGTCGTCATCGCAGGTAAGGTTCAGTTCCTGATTACTGGCACGATCTTCCTAACTGCTGGTTCCATGATCATGGTTTGGCTCGGAGAGCAGATTACTGAAAAAGGTATCGGCAACGGCATCTCTCTGTTGATCACGATCAGTATTATCTCTGGCCTTCCCGCGGCGGTCGCATCTGCTTATCAGATGTTTGTTGCGCCGGTTGGCTCTGAAAGTGCCGCACTTGGCGTGCCAGAAGGCGTATTGATGCTGTTTCTATTGTTTGCAGTGACTGCTGGCCTCGTCGCGATTACTCAAGCGCAGCGCAAGATACCAGTTCAGTATGCCAAGCGCGTTGTTGGCCGTAAGGTCTACGGCGGGCAGAGCTCGTTCTTGCCACTCAAGGTCAACTATGCAGGTGTTATGCCCGTGATCTTTGCCTCTGCGATTCTGATGTTTCCGACACAGATTCTTAGCTACTTAGGCACTGCTACTGGGATGCGCTTCTTCAACGACGTCGCTGATTCGCTTGGTCGTGGTGAGGTCGCTTACTACCTAGTGTTCGGCTTCTTGATCTTCGTATTTAGTTACTTCTGGGTATCGATGATGTTCAAACCTGTACAGATCGCTGACGATTTGAAGAAGAATGGCGGTTATGTTCCTGGCGTTCGACCAGGTGAGCCAACTGCCAAGTTCTTAGATCATATCATGACTCGCCTCACACTATTTGGGGCGTTGTCTTTGACTGTAATCGCTTTGTTCCCTGATATTCTTCTCTTCACATACAATGTGCCGTTCTCAGTTGCCGTGTTCTTTGGTGGCACTGGAATGTTGATTACAGTTGGTGTTTTGCTTGATACCATGCGTCAAATCGAAACTTATTTGTTGCAGCGCCATTATGATGGGTTCCTCAAAAAGGGCAAGATTCGCGGTCGTTCCGCGGCACGTAATAAGCAACTCGTTGACTCCGCTGGCTTACAAGATTTCTGGACCGCTTGGCGTCCGCTCTTATTTATCGCGGTGGCTCTGTTTATCCTCGGGATTGTATCCTTTTTTCTTAACCTAAGTTAAGCATCAGTCGATCGACTGACCTCCGAAGATGCAATCGATTCAGTTGCCTCTCCGTTCCATTTCACTGTTCTTTGAATAATCTCCGTACTGCAAACCGATGAAAACGATTCGTTCCGACGAAGAAATCCAATCGATTCGCGAAGCCTGCCAAATCGCAGCAACTGTTTTAAAGCAGTTGGTCGATGCAGCCGGTGAGGGGATGACTACCTACGATCTCGATCAACTTGGCCGCAAGGCCATCGAGGCATTGGGGGCTGAAAGCGCTTGTTACAATTACCGCAACGGCGAATACGTCTTCCCTGCTTATACCTGCATTTCTGTGAATGAAGAAATCGTGCACGGTATTGGTAGCATGCGCCGCGCCATTCAAGGTGGGGACGTTGTTTCCATCGATGTAGTAGTTCGTTACCGCGGATTTATCGGCGATAATGCACGTACGGTTTTGATTCCACCAGTTGTGGATGAGAACCAGGCACTCATTAACGCCACACGCGAAGCGCTAGACTATGCAATTACTTTTGCACGGGCTGGCAATCGGGTTGGCGATATTTCCAATGCTGTGCAGCGTTTTATTAAGCGACACAACTACGGTATCGTTCGCGAGTTTGTAGGACATGGAGTCGGCGCTTCGATGCATGAAGCACCGCAGATCCCGAACTATGGTCGTCGCGGAAGCGGTGCATTACTCAAGCCTGGTATGGCGCTCGCTATCGAGCCGATGATCAATCTTGGTGGCGCTGCAATCGAGATGCTTGATGATGGGTGGACCGCTGTAACACGCGATCGCAAGCCATCTGCCCACTTCGAACACACTGTCCTCGTCACTGGCGCGGCTCCGGAAATTTTAACAATTCCGAAGAATTAACTTTTCAAACTTAACTTAACTGCTATTTATCACCGTTTTCCCGCAATCAAGCGGGTTATATAACATCTTTTATCATGCCACGTATACTTGGAGTCGACATCCCCGCAAACAAGAAGCTAGAGTACTCGCTTCGCTACATCTATGGCATTGGGCCAACACGCGCTAAGGCCATTGTCGAAGTGTCTGGCTTCGATGCGGATCGCCGTGCTGGTGACCTAAGCGAAGAAGAGCTCAATCAGCTGGCATCTCTGGTTGCGGAAAAACAATACATTGTTGAAGGTGATCTCCGTCGTGAGCGCACTGCCAACTTGAAGCGGCTTTCGGCCATCCGTAGCTATCGTGGCATTCGTCATATGCGCGGACTTCCAGTTCGTGGCCAACGCACAAAAACAAATGCCCGCACTCGCAAGGGCGCGGTCAAGCCAGTCCGTAAGTAACCTAAGACCATCTTTCCTATGAGCGAAGAAGAAACAAAATCTGTAGAAGAAGAAAAAGTAGTTGTTGACGCAGCTGTCGAGGCGGAGGCCGAAGCACCTGTGAAAAAACAAGAAACTGCTGAAGATCTTCTCAAGAGTGATCTTGATGGTGTTAAAATCCGTCGTGCCAAGGGCAGCAAAAATATTACCGTCGGTATTGTTAATGTCCTCGCTACTTTCAATAACACTAAAGTTACTTTCAGCGATCCTCGCGGCAACGTCATTTCCTGGTCTAGTGCTGGCAAATGCAACTTCCGTGGTTCTCGTAAATCCACTGCATATGCGGCACAAGTTGTCACGCAAGATGCAGGCCGTGTCGCAATGTCGCACGGCATGAAGGAAGTCGTCGTTAAGCTTAACGGCCCAGGTATGGGACGTGATTCAGCTGTTCGTGCGCTTCAATCTTTAGGCATGGTAGTTACCGAAATTATTGATGTGACTCCAGTCCCTCATAACGGGTGCCGTGCTCCAAAACGTCGTCGTGTCTAAGGTGTTACTGCCACCTAGATATATATAATTAGTCTGCAGATAACCTATATAGGAATAAAACTATGTCCCGTTACACTGGACCAACAACCCGCATTAATCGCCGCTTCGGTCAGGCTATCTTCGCGCCTACTAAGGCATTCGAGCGTAAGCCTCACCCTCCTGGTCAACATGGACCACGCCTTCGCCGTAAATTTAGCGAATATGCTGTCGGCCTGAACGAAAAGCAAAAGCTTCGTTTCATGTATGGCATCACGGAAAAACAATTCCGTCTAACTTTCGAAAAAGCTAAAAATACTCGTGGTGTCACTGGTGAGATTTTTCTTCAGATGCTCGAAACGCGTCTGGATAGCGTCATTTACCGTCTTGGCTTCGCTAAATCTCGCGCTGGCGCTCGTCAGCTAGTTGGGCACGGTCACATTTGCGTGAACGGCCAAAAGACAGACATCGCCAGCTTTATCGTGAAGGAAGGCGACGAAATTGAAGTGCGTGAGCGCACCTCATCTCGTCAGCTTGCGACACGCAGCATGGAAGAAAGCCAAGGTCGCACCGTTCCAGAGTGGCTTACACTCAACGCAGACGCACTCAAGGCGACGATCAACCGCCTTCCGTCCACAGAAGAAACTGAAAACAGCATTAACGTTCAGCTCATCGTTGAATTTTATAGCCGATAGTCAGATCTCCTTCCATGACCCTTCTGGTCAGACACTAGCAATTCATAGTAATCAGTTAACACAAAGCATATTATGCCAAAGCGCTTAGGAAAATTCGAACTTCCAAACCGGCTAGTAAAAGTCGAGGACACTGCTTCCGATACTTTTGCCACTTTCCAGGCTGAGCCGTTTGAAACCGGCTACGGGCACACGATCGGAAATTCTCTCCGTCGTGTCCTTCTCAGCTCCATCGAAGGTGCAGCCATCTCATCGATCAAGATCGATGGCGTGCAACATGAGTTCCAGAGCATTGAAGGTATCGTCGAAGACGTTACTGACATTGTTCTGAACCTGAAGCAGGTCCTCCTTGTATCAGAAGGTCGCGAGACCGCGAATCTGATCATCGACGTCAGCCGAGAAGGCCCCGTTACCGCGGCCGACATTCAACTCGACGCCAACATTCAAGTCGTTAATCCAGACCAAGTCATCTGCACACTCGATAAAGAGCAGCGTTTCCTCGCTGAACTCGAGGTGCGTGTCGGACGTGGTTACTGCGCAGGTGATGACAATAAGAAGGATGATCAACCGATCGGCGTTATCGCGATCGACTCACTCTTCAGCCCTGTTAAGCTCGTAAAATACTCAGTCGAAAACACTCGTGTTGGACAAGAGATGGACTACGACAAACTAATTCTTGAGATCACAACAGACGGACGTATCACTCCAGATGATGCCCTTAAGCAAAGCGCTGCAATCGTGAAGCACCACATGGACGTCTTCGATGAAGTATCGAAGGAAGACATCGAGTTCGAAAGCGAAAGCAAGGAAATCAGCGAAGAACAGAATCGCCTACGTAAGCTGCTCAATATGAGCGTCAACGAAATCGAACTTTCTGTTCGTGCGGCTAACTGTTTGAATAACGCAAATATCACTACAGTTGGTGAGCTTGCCATGAAGTCTGAGCAAGAAATGCTTAAATATCGCAACTTCGGTAAGAAGTCCCTCAACGAGATCAAAGACAAGCTCGAGCAGCTTGGCCTCTCTCTGGGAATGAAAATCGACGAGCGTCTCCTTGAAAAAGGTACTGAGCTTTAATCCGCCTTTTAGGCACAAGTAATTTAGAACATGCGTCACAGCAAAAGAAGACATTCACTGGGGGTCTCCGGACCACACCTATCCGCCATGATGGGCAACCTCGCAGTTGCCCTCATTACACATGGTCGTATTCAAACAACATTAACTAAAGCTAAAGCGCTTCGTCCATTCATTGAGAAGATCATCACCTTCGCGAAAAAAGCAGAAGCCGCGAACGATACTGCACGTAAGTTGCACTACCGTCGTTTGGCGATCTCTCGTGTTCGCGACAAAAAAGCAGTAGCCAAGCTGTTTGATGAGCGTGCGAGCGAATTTACCGACCGCAATGGTGGTTACACGCGCATCTACAAGGTCGGGCAACGTATCGGCGATGCTGCTGAAATGGCATTGATCGAACTGATTGATGGCAACGACGAGGGCTACTCTAAGAAGCCAGCAAAAAAGGCGGCTAAAAAGGCCATCAACCAGGCAGCTAAGACTGAAGTAGAAGTTAAAGAAGCAGAAGTTGCTGAGACGGAAGTTACTGAGACGGAAGCGAAAAAGCCTGTTAAGAAAGTCGCCAAAAAAGCCGCGAAGAAAGCCGCGAAGAAAGCCGCGAAGAAAGCTGTTAAAAAAGAAATTCCAGCTAAAGAAGAGACGGATGTATAGTCCCTTTTAGAATTACATTCTTTCAAACAGCCCGTCTGACTGGACGGGCTTTTTTGGGTAATAGGCCAAGCGGCTTGGCGCGCGGGGTGCCAACTCTTCGATCCATTGCGGTGCTAATTGCGCGTGTCGCGCGCAGGTTACTTGCCGAGTAAGCCTTTGATGCTGTCGGTTGCTTTTTCGAGGGCACCCTCGCCTTGTTCGAGCACTCCTTTGCCGCCTTCACCAATAAAGTCACCTGCACCTGCAATGGCGGGGCCGATTGATTTAAGCACTTCAGTAAGGATGAGGTCGATAACGTCTGCCATGCTCTTTTTGTTGCCGTCTTCGCCGATGTTGGTCATCTCGATACGTGGGAGTGGCACGGTTATGCCTGCACCCATCAGGCCTACGAAGATAGTGCCGTCTTCGATGACGAGTTGTTTGATGACTACTTGCTTGGATGAGCGGCCTTTCGGCTCTTCGACTGCTTGTTCAGGTGTTTCATCGGCTGGTCCAGTGAAGGCTTCGATATTCTTGAGGAGCGCTTTGATGTTGGAGCTGATCAGCGTCTTTTCATAGCTAATTTCAGGCTTCTGGATGATGATCTTGTTAATGATGATCTTATCGCTAAAGACAGAGCTAGTATCGATATCGACTTCGATTTGGCGCAGGGCGAAGATATTTTCACTCTTATATCCATCTGGGTTTCCGATGTAGAGGCCAGAGAGAGCGCCGTTGCCAGAGAGGATCGAGAGGTTGACCGCGTCGAGCGTGACCGAGGTTTGGGTGATTTCTGGGCCGAATGTTTCGACGCCAGTCTTAATGCTCTTATTTAATACGCTTGAGCCGAAGAAATAAATCGCGAGCACGGCAGCGATTACCATTATTGCGAAGAATAGGAATGTTTTTTTTATCATATATATAGCAGGCTTTATTAGTTGAATGCGTGTTGAAGACTAGCGCATAATGCCAATATGGCGAGCTTGAAAGCGATAGGAGCTAAGTGGATGCCGTCTGATCTAGTCGATTTCGAACTGGATGAGGGGCTCGTTGCGGTGGCTGTATTTGATGATTATATCAAAGCGGGTGAGGCGGGACTGGCGATTTTGGCGATGGGGGAGGCGTATTGGATGATTCTATATGCTGGGCGCTATGTGCTCTGTGTGACGAAAAATCGACACGCGGCAGTCAGTGCTGAGCTGGATGCCTGGGCTGCTTTGGAGTCGAAGCGCGGGCGTGGTGCTCGGGTTGAGTATCAGGAATTTGATTTCGGCTGGCTGTCGTTCGTGTTGTATGCTGCGGTTCTGACTGCCTGCTTTGTATGGCAAGGGCGCGCGGATGTTGTCTCTGTAGGGCAGACGGATGCGGTGGCCATGGTGCAGGGCTTGCAGTGGTGGCGAGCCATCACTGCGCTGACCTTGCACGCGGATGTGGTGCACTTGGTCTCTAATTTGATCTCGGGTATGGGCTTTGCCTTTTTTGTCTGTCGCTTTTTTGGTGCAGGGGCTGGTTGGCTGCTAGTGTTGCTCAGTGGTATCGCGGGAAATGTGCTCAATGCCGTGGTTCATTATCCAGAGGCGCATTACTCGATTGGGGCGTCGACTGCAGTATTTGGGGCATTGGGCTTGTTGACTGGAGTGGGTATTTGGGCTGCGGTTTCGGATCCGGACCATCGTCTGTCGCTGCCGCGTTGGTTGATTCCGCTCTTCGGTGGGTTGACGTTGTTAGGCTTGTTTGGCGTGGGGGATGGCAATGTGGACGTCGCAGCGCATATCAGTGGGTTTGCCTGTGGTACGGCCTTCGGTGCGCTGGGCGCCTGTGTGCAGCGCTGGGTTGTGGAGTTGCAGCGCTGGTCCATTGCCTTGGGCGGACTATCTATAGCCTTGCTGGCCTTAGCATGGTATGCGGCTGTTGGGGTATGACTCTCAACAGAGGGGTGAGAGTACAGAAGTTGTAGGTCAGATGTGAAGGGCTGCAGATCATGAATCGCCGCTCGTGCGTCAATTTAGAGCGAGAGTGATGACGCCGCCACTCTGATTAATAAAGGATAGCCTACTGGCTTGATCAGGTACTACAGGCCTGCGTTCTCGCTGCTGAATCTAGCCAGGGGTGCTTGGCAATGTGCTTTACCTTCTGTGGAGAACTGGTTAGCTCTGGAATATGAGTAATTTAGGTCTCAGTCGACTCGAGGTAGGGCGTCAATCAATGCAGGCGGAGGCTGCCGCAATTCAAATTGCGGCAGAGCGTTTGGATGGTGCCTTTGAGCGCGCATTGGATTTGATCTTAGAGTCCAGCAGTAAGTTGGTGATTTGTGGCATCGGTAAGTCTGGCCACATTGGCACGAAACTGGCGGCGACATTGTCGAGTTGCGGCATCCCTTCAGTGTTTTTACATGCGGCTGAAGCCATTCATGGTGATCTGGGGGTGTATCAGCCAGGCGATCCGACAATCGTGTTGTCGAAGAGCGGCAGCACGGCGGAGCTACTGCGCTTGATGCCTATGTTTAAACAACTTAAGTCTCCAGTGATTGCGATTGTCGGCAATATGGATTCTCCGATCGCTGCGGCGGCTGATGTGGTGTTGGATAGCAGTGTCGAGCGTGAGGCTGATCCGCTGAATTTGATGCCGACGTCTAGCTCGACGGTGAGCTTGGCGATTGGCGATGCCCTAGCCGCGGCGTTGGTTAAAGCGCGTGATTTTACCAAGGAGGAATTTGCAAGTTACCATCCTGGTGGACAGCTCGGGCGAAATTTGCTGATGACAGTCGGTGATGTGATGCAGGTTACCGATCAAATCGCCTGCGCGGGCACTGAAGAAACGCTGCGCGAAGTGGTGATTCGAATGACGAAGTTTCCATTCGGTGCGGCTTGTATCGTGGATGGGGCGAATGGCTTGGCTGGAATTATTACGGATGGCGACATTCGCCGTATTCTTTCGCAGGATGGCGACATTCTGAATTTCAAGGTGGGGGATTGCATGACGAAATCGCCGATCTCAACTCATCCGAATGTGCCTCTGGGTGATGCGGTGCGCATGATGGAAGATCGCAGTTCGCAAATTTCGGTGCTACCTGTCGTGGCTGAGAGCGGCGAGCTGTTGGGTTTGCTGCGGCTGCACGATGCGTATCAACCCAGCTTTTCATAAGGCACTGCTATGGGATCTCCATCTGTTGCGCCTCGTGAGTGGGCAGTTGTTGTAGTCGGCGGCTTGACCTTGGCCTTTACTGCTTGGGGGCTTGGGGGCATGCGGCTCTGGTCGCTACACATTTTGTTAGCGGGCGGCTTGTTGACCTGGCTGCTCTCCATCGTGCCGATGTCGCAGCGCTGGAACGGGACGGATGGCGAGCATGGTAATGCGCAAAATCTGCTGCGCCTACTAAAGTTTCCAGTCTTTTGGCTCAGCGTGGCCTTTCTGGTCTATATTACGATTCAGGGGATGAACCCTGCGTGGGAGCAACTACGGGATGAAAGGGGCTGGTGGGTCGAAGAAGTGGAGCCTGTGAGTTGGCTACCTTCTGGAGTCGATACCAGCTATGTGCCGATGAATGCGTTTCGCGTGCTGTCAAGTTTTGCGGCGGCGTTTACGTTGATTTGGGGGCTGTGGGTCGGGGTGCGGCGCCGTAGGAGTGCGGTGCTCTTGCTGTGGTCATTGGTGATCAGTGCAGTGGGAATGGCAATTGTGGCGATGTTGCAAAAGTTCTCTGGTGCAGATGCGGTGCTGTGGGCGGTGAAATCACCGAACCCTCATTTCTGGGGCACGTTCTTCTATCGAAATATGGGAGTGGCCTATCTGAACTTGATCATCTGCGCCTGTGGGATGCTGTATTTTTACCATTTCAATCAAGCAGAGCGTCGTGAGCAGAGTGGCGGGCCGCACTTATTGCTTTTTGTGTTTGTGGCGGTGCTGTATACCTCGATTGGTTTGGCGCTTTCGCGGGGCGGAATTCTGTTTGGCGGCGTGATGGTCGCTGGTTTTTTTATCGTGGCCGCTGCGCGCGGGTTGTTTGCGAGCTCGCTGCGCAATTCGATTTTGCTGAGCTTGCTGATCGGATCGTTAGTCGGCAGTGGCGGCTATATGATCTTTCAATTCGTTGATATCCAAAAAATCGAACAGCGCTTTGGTGACATTGAAGAGACGATTCAGACCGCGGATCAAAGTGACCGAGCGATCACGACCAAATTGACGTGGCAGATGGCGCAAGAGAAATTGTGGCTCGGTTGGGGTGCAGGGTCATGGCGCTACATTTTCCCGATGTATCAAAAGAGCCATCCAGAAATCTTCTATCAAGGCTATCGTGCCCGCGGGGGGTGGTGGGGCCGGAAGATTTATCACTACGCGCACAATGATATTGTGCAGTTTGTTTGTGAGTATGGGATTGTGGGCTGTGGAATATTACTGATGATCTTTGGTTATTGGGTCTGGAACCTACTGTTTCGAGCAGCAGGCAATACCTTAAGCGCACTGATGCTGCTGATCGGGTTGAGCACCGCATTTGGGCATGCCTTTGTGGACTTCATCTTCCAGAGTCCAGCCTATTGGTTAGCGCTCAATGGGTTGCTTTGTATCAGCGTGAAACTGCTCTCACTGCATCGTGAGCGCGTCTATCGCTGAAGCAGCAGCTAGGATAAGAACCGCGCCGTCAGTTGCTCGATAATATAGTCGCGTGCCTCTTCGACAGTATCGACCACTTTAAATAAATCTAGGTCTGCGGGTGAGATCATGCCCCATTCGATCAGTGACTTGAAGTTGACCACATTGTTCCAAAACTCACTGCCAAACAGTACGATTGGAGGTGCTGTGGAGACTTTACCGGTCTGCACCAGTGTGAGTGTTTCGAACAGTTCGTCCATGGTGCCAAATCCACCGGGGAAGGCGACCAGCGCCTTGGCTAGTAACACAAACCAGTATTTACGTACGAAGAAATAGTGGAACTCGAATTGTAGCCCATTGGGGGTGTATTCGTTCACGCCTTGCTCAAAGGGCAGGCTAATGCCGAGGCCGATCGATTTGCCACCGACATTATGCGCGCCGCGATTGGCGGCTTCCATGATGCCGGGGCCGCCACCAGAGCAGATGATGAAGCGGCGTTGATCTTTCTCCGGCAGACTCATCGACCATTTGGTGAGTTCTTCGGCGAGTTCGACTGCCATCTGGTAATAAGGCGCTGCTTTTACTGCACTTTGCGCGAGGTGCAGCGCGCGCTTCTCGGCGGCGTTGAGATGGTCGGGGTCACCAATGGCGGCCTGTACCTCCTCTAGTTTAGCCTGCGCGACATCGATGGGCATGATCCGGGCGGAACCAAATAGCACGATGGTGTCTTTGATTTTTTCCTCTGCTAAGCGTAGACTTGGCTCAGTCATTTCGCAGAGCACCCGAATGTTTCGGGCGGCATCGCTATTTAAGAAATTGAGGTCTTTATAGGCTTTGATTGGCCATTCGTCGCGGGAGCATTGTGTAGATTCGGGCATAAGAGCTGGGATAAGTGAATGTGGGAGTGAACATGGGCAGATCCTATTCCTCTAGCAACTATTTCTCTATTATCTTTTAGGGTTGCGAGCGTCGCTCTGGGCTATTCTTCTAGAACTTTTCTACCCACCCTCAGCTGTCCAGATTTAGTATTCATGTATCTCAAAGAGATCGTCATTAGTGGCTTTAAGAGTTTTGCCGATCGCACGCGCCTCGACCTGCGCCGTGGGGTAACTGCTGTCGTTGGTCCAAATGGTTGCGGCAAGAGTAACATTGTTGATGCGATTCGTTGGGTATTGGGCGAGCAGAGTGCCAAAGCCCTGCGCGGTGCGTCCATGCAGGACGTCATTTTTGAGGGCACCGATAAGCGCAAAGGCCTGCCAACCTGCGAAGTATCGCTGACGTTTACGGATTGCGAAGCTGAGCTTGGCACTGCCTTTAATGAGGTCGAGATCGCGCGCCGTGTCACGCGCGATGGAAGCAGCGATTATTATATCAATGGTAAGGTTTCACGCCTAAAAGACATTCAACGCTTGTTCGCTAATACTGGGATAGGCCGCGTGTCTTACTCCTTCATGTTACAGGGTCAGATTGATCAGATCCTATCAACTAACCCTGGCGAGCGGCGTACTATTTTTGAAGAGGCTGCGGGTATTACACTCTACAAAGCGCAACGTAAAGAGGCGCTTAATAAGCTCTCGCTGGTCGATGCAAATCTTGCCCGTGTCACCGATGTGATCGAGGAAGTCAGCCGTCAAATCGGCTCGTTGAAGCGTCAAGCGAGTAAAGCGTTGCGCTACCAGCGCATTAAGCACCGGCTGACACACTTGGATTTGGCATTTAGTTCGTATCGCTTCACCGCCTTAAAAGGCTCGATTGATGCGGTCGCAGCGCGTGCGAATGAACTGCGTAAACAGCTGGAGGCCCACACCGAATCGATGGCAGCCGATGAGGAAGCACTGGCGACACAAAAAACCGCGCGCGCCGAGTTGTACGACAATATGCAGGAGCTGCAGCAGCGCGTGTTTAATTTGCGCTCCGAGAAGGAAAATTCCGAGAACCAAGCGGAGTTCTCCGCCATCCGTATTAAGGACCTCGAAGCGCGTATTGCGGAATATCAAAAAGAGATCCAAGGCCTCGAAGCGCAGCAACACGAACTTGCCGCGCGTGCTCGGAGTGAGGCCGAGAATAAACAGCTACAGAGTGATGTCATGGATGACTCCGATCGTATCTTTCGAGATCGCAATTTAGAGTTAGTCAATTCCCAAGAGCAACTCGGTGAGATGGAGGCGCAACTGCAACAGCGCCGGCAGGCTGTACTGCAGGCGGAGAATCGGATTAATCGAGCACGCTCTCGGTGCACTACGCTCGAAGTCGATTTAAAGACATATCAGGTCAAACACGCCGCGTTGACGGAGACAATTTTGGCGTTGAAAGAAGAAGTTGTAGTTCTGGAAAAGGGTCATGCCGACATTCGACGGATGTTGGCAAAGCGTCGCGAGGAGCAACAGCTTAGCGAGGTTGCACTAGAGAAAGCGCGCGCCGAATCAAAGACGATTTTCCAGCAGTTTCGCACGATGCAGGAACAGATTCAGGAGCAGGATCGAGGCATCGCACGTAAGACAGCGCAGCTCAATGTACTAGAGGACTTACAGGCCAAGTTTGAAGGATTTAGCGAAGGTGCGAAGGCTATCCTCGGTGATAAACTCGGCGACCTCGTGGCAAAAGACAGTGTTTCGATTATTTCCAAAGAGTTGAAAGTGCAGCCTGCCTTCACCAGTGCCCTGCAGGCCCTACTCGGTCAGGCGGCAGAAGCCTTGTTTATCGGCGATCCGAAACAAGCGCTGACAGTGATCGATAAGCTCGATGCGGAACAACTCGGGCGCGCCTGCCTGCAGGTCAATCTTGAGGCGGGGCATAGTAAGCTGCCTGGAGTGAAGCTGCCAGACGGAATCGTGCCAGCCGTCTCTGTCGTGCTTGCGCGCGATTCCAATCTCAGCGAGGCAGTCACACGGCTGCTGACCAATTGCTATTTTGCGGAAAGCCTTGAGGGGTTTGTTCAGTTTTGGAAGGCGCACCCAGAGTTTAACTTTCTGTTAGTTGCAACTCAAAATGGTGAAATCATTGATTGCCGTGGTTTAATTCATGGTGGACGAGCCTCTGGCAAGAAGTCCTCCAGTGTGATTGAGCGCGCATCTGATATTCGTAAGCTTCGTGGCGAAATCGACACCGAGCGTAAGACGCTCAACACGTTGCGCCTGCAATCCGCGACTCTCGAAGATCAGCGCCATGACGTTGAAGCTTCGGTTGAGAAGCAGCGGCAACGCCTCAGCGAACTCGCCAGTGAAGTATCTGGGCTGGTCGCGGAAGAGCGCAACCAAGGGCAGAAAGTTGAGCAAAATGCGCGCTTGCATCATAAGAGTGAGGAAGAGCTTGGGCGACTCGATGCGCATCACAGTGATTCTGTGCAAGATCTCGAAGACTCGAAGCAGGAGCTGGTTGCAGCGGAGCAAGGCTTACTTGAGGAGCGCCAGAACGGCACTGATTTAGAAGATGCGATTGCTCATTCCCGTGAGACTCGTGACCAAAGGCGCGAAGCGTTGGCTGACGTCCGGCTTGAATTAGCAGAAAAGAAGCAACGGCTCGAATCTGTCGATCGCGTGCTCGGAGAAGTGCAACGCGAGACCGCAAGTTTGCAGAATCGTATCATCCGTCGTAATCAGGAAATTGATACAATCAATGAGCAGATCGGCCAACTCCAGGGCCGCGGGACTCAGGAGTCTGAAAAAAGCCTCGAACTTGAAAAGACCTTACAGCTGGCCGCTGGACAGCTATCCGAGGACCGCGCGGCGATTAAAGAAATGGATGCGAAAATTGCTGGAGTTGATGGCGGTCTTTCTGGGCGTCGTAATGAAGGTCGATCTTTTGATCAAGAGATGACTCGCCTTGAAATCCGCCTTGCAGAAGAGCGTTCGCAAATTGGTTTTATCGAAAGTACAGCTCAAGATGAGTATCAGATCGAACTGGAACGCGTCAACTGGAAGGTCGAACTATGGGAGGGCAATGTCGAGTTTGATAAACGCGTAAATTTAGACGATTTAGATGACCCCGACAAGCTCGCCGCACAACCCAAGCATGAACGCCGCGATCCGACCGAAGAGGAACTCGCGGAGATGGACAGCACCAATTGGAGCGTGATCGAAGAAGAAGTGTCAGAGTTAAAGAGCCGTATTTCGAATATGGGACCGGTTAATCTCGATGCGATTAGTGAGTATGCTGATTTGAAGGAACGGCATGATTTCCTAAAAAACCAGAGTGAAGATCTTTGGAATGCGAAAAATGCATTAGTGAAAAGTATCGATGAAATCAACGAGACGTCGCAGAAGTTATTCCGCGAAACCTTTGATCAAGTACGTAAGAATTTTGCCTTCACATATGAGAAGATTTCTGGTGGCGGTGAGTCTGATCTTATTTTAGTCGATTCCGATGACCCACTGGAATCGGGAATTGATATAATCGCGCGGCCCCCTGGAACTCGTTTAAAAAGCGTAACATTGCTGTCGGGTGGTCAGCGTACAATGGCTGCAGTAGCATTGCTGTTCGCGATCTACATGGTCAAGCCCAGCCCGTTTTGTGTGTTGGATGAGATTGATGCTGCGCTCGACGATGCCAATATTGGACGCTTTTGTGAGACGCTGCATGGCTTTACTGATAAGTCTCAGTTTTTGATCGTAACTCACAATAAGCGCACAATCTCTAATGCAGATACGGTGTTCGGTGTAACGATGCCAGAGAAGGGTGTATCGAAGTTGCTCTCAATGCGTTTCAATAAAGACACCAATCAGCCTGACTTAGCTGGCATGGAGAATTCGCAGCCGTTTTGAGTAGAGTTTGATCTATTCGACCCTAGCTAAAGCCAGTGCTCTAGCTATGAGCGTTCGCTGAATCGAGTGGTTTGTCTATGGGTTCATTTTTCACTGGGCCATTGAGTAGAATCCAAGTAAGCATCAAGCAGCTCCAGTAAGTAATGGTGCCGACGATTTCGTGCATGAGGTGGTAGTGAGCCATCATGGATGGAGCTAACAGTACGATGATTAGGATGCGCAGCGTGTTAAATAGAAAGCCAAGAGTGATGCCTGAGAGTAGATTAAGCGCCGTGTCTATAGGCCCAAGTCTTCGGTAAATTGCTAGTAGTACCGCGAGCAGTAAACTCGTTAAAATGACGCCGAATCCATTGCACTCCGATGCGACATGAAACGGATGCTCGTTAACCATCAGTATGAGCTGGGACGGTGTTGTGGCGTCGGTGCCTTGCACTCCCAGTTTAACGGTTTTGCCGATGGCACTTAGTGCCATTCCACTCCATTTACCCGCGAGGGTGCGCAGCGGCCAATCGAGCGGCGCCATCAATATGCTTAGTAGTATGAACGCGCAGAACGTGCCAGTCGCTGTATAGATGATGCGGCGCAGGCCTTGACCGAAGATGAAGAGCAGCACGGATGCTATGCCGAAGCAATAGGCTGGGATTGCGATTAGTGAGCTAATCAGGTAGAGAACTTCTGACGAGGGCGGGATTGTTTGGCGCGAAATAATACAGAGTGATAATGAGGCATAGGATGCCAGGAGTGTGTTACGGGCGCTCTTGTTGAGAGTGAGTGGTGCTTTGACTTTGATCTGATTATAGAGGACGAGCAAAAAGATCGCCATGGCCATTGCGAGTAGGGCGTTCAAAATTCGACTTTGTTGATTCGCACTCGTGGCAACCCAAAGTGTGATTGGCAGAAATGCGATTCCGAGGCAGGTATACAATAGGCCATTTATCCAGAATTCGGATTGCGTGCGCTTTTCCTTAAGGCTGGCGAAAATCTGCTGATGATTAGACATGTATGCAGAACTTGGGCGAAGTTGTACTTGATGACAAGGCTATCACGCTATGGGCCTGCGCTGCGCAAATCGCATCGGGCTCGGCGCACCGTGCTTTCTGTGCGTAGCTTGGGTGTGGTTTAGCAGTCTAAGTGCGTGCCGAGGGCGTACGTCGTCGGTGTCTCACCCAAGTCAACCACGACACGTCTGAGTACTTTGATTTAGGAGCGCTTAAGTCGAGTATATCGCTACATGAAATACAGCAAAATTATGTAAACCTAGGACTTTTTTTGCCACGTTCCCACGGGCGTCGGTCATCGACTGGTTGCACTGCGATCGATTGAATGCGCACACCCGCGAGCGCGGGATGGCGCCGTAGTTCTTTATAATTTGTGCCAGTGATTGTGAAGGTCAGCGATTGTGCGGTTTCGGCCTCGACGATCTGATGGTCGACCAGAAAGCTTAGATTCACGCTGGTGGAGCCATATTCAATATCAATCATGTCGCGGAATTTATCGATGAAGTCTGTAGCGTTTTTTTCGTGAGGGTGCAGAATGAAATTGATACGCTGAATGATGCGTGGGATCGATTGCTCGAGATCGAATACCTCGTGCGCGGTGAGGCTCATCTCACCGTTGCGTCGACTGATTTGGCCGTGGATTAGCGCCAGTTTACCGTCTTCCAAGCGGGCGCCATTGTTCTCATACGGTTCAGGGAACATGATCATCTCGTAACTGTGCGTAGCGGTTGCGAGATTGAAGACGGCCATTTGGCGACTGTCTTTGCGGGTGTATTTGATCTGTAAATTACTGATGATGCCACCGAGGCGGAATGTCGTGCGGTCGTCAAAATTTACTAGCTCTTCGGGCTTGGAGAAAGTGTCGATAACGGTGTCGAGGCCAGCATAGGCATCCATCGGGTGCCCCGAAATATAGAAACCGAGTAGCTCTTTTTCGTAGCGCAGCTTTTCGGTCATCGGCATCGGCGGTACGGTCTTACGCGCCGGACCGCTCTTGTGCTGCGAGTCATCCGCAGTGTCATCACCGCCCAGCATGTCGAACAGAGAGCTTTGCCCAGCTTCGCGGTCGCGGCGCGTACTTTCTGCTTCCGCCAATTCGGAGTCGAGGCAGTCGAGCAGTGTGGCGCGGTCTTCGCCGAAAGAGTCGAAGCCTCCGGTCTTGATCAGTGCTTCAATCACGCGGCGGTTCACAGCCTTGTCGGCGGAGCGGATGATAAAGTCGGTGAAATCTTTGTAAGCGCCGTTGGCATCGCGTTCGTTGATGATGACAATCGAGGCTCCTTCGCCCACGCCCTTCATCGCCGCCATGCCGAAGCGGATGCTACCCCAGTCGTCTTTGATAATGGGGGTAAAGTCGCTACCCGAGTCGTTGATGTCTGGGCTGAGTACTTGCACGTTCATCGCATGGCACTCTGCGAGAATATTCGAGATCTTATCGGAGTTGCCTTGCTCCGAAGTGAGTACAGCGGCCATGAACTCGATTGGATAGTTTGCCTTGAGATAGGCGGTGCGATAGCTGAGTATCGCATACGCAGCAGAGTGAGATTTGTTGAAGCCGTATTGCGCAAATTTTTCCAGCAACGCGAAAATGGAAGTAGCCGTTTTAGCGTCAATCTTGTTGGTCTTGCGTGCGCCGTCGATGAACACCTGCTTTTGCGCGTCCATCACGGACTTAATCTTCTTACCCATTGCGCGGCGAAGAATGTCCGCTCCGCCTAGCGTGTAGCCAGCAATGATCTGTGCGGACTGCATTACCTGTTCCTGATAAACTAAGACGCCGTACGTTTCCTGTACCAAGTCTTTGAGTAGCGGATGCGGAATCTGCACTGTGGACGGGTCCTTCTTGCCTTCAATGAATTGAGGGATGAATTGCATTGGGCCTGGGCGATAGAGTGCAATCAACGCGATGATTTCTTCAAAAGAACTCAAGCCGATCTGACGACAGAGTTGCTGCATGCCGCCGGACTCCAACTGAAAGACCGCGGTAGTGCGGCCACTGTTGAGCAGGTCGAAGGTCGCTTGGTCATCGAGTGAGACGGTCTCAACATTGAACTCAGGAAGCTGTCGTGTCTTGCGCACATTGGTCTGCGCATCATCGATTACAGTGAGAGTCTTGAGGCCCAAGAAGTCCATTTTCAGCAGGCCGAGATCCTCGCTAGGACCCTTCGGATACTGGGTGGTGAGGTCGCCTTCCTGGAGAGTTACTGGAACTAGATTCGTGATGTCTTGGTCGGCGATGATGACGCCGCAGGCATGCTTACCAGTATTACGGATCATTCCTTCGATCACGCGGCCTTGCTCAATGATAATTTTTGCGACGGGATTGTGAGTTATCTCAGCCGCAAGCTCTGGGGACTTTGTGACCGAATCGTCGAGCGTAATGTTCAGCTCGTCGGGAATCATTTTTGCGATTTTGTTGGCTTCGGCATATTCGAGCTCATTGACGCGGGCGAGGTCACGCACAATCATCTTTGCGCCAAACGTGCCGAAGGTGATAATGTTCGCGACGCGGTCTTTACCGTATTTTTCGCGTACATAGTTCACCACTTGGTCACGGCGGCGCATGCAGAAATCGACGTCGAAATCAGGCGGCGATACACGCTCCAAGTTAAGCATACGCTCAAATAATAGGCCGAAGCTGAGCGGGTCGATATCAGTAATCTTAAGCACGTAGGCGACAATACAACCTGCACCCGAACCGCGGCCCGGCCCCACTGGGATGTTTTGTTTGCGCGCCCAGTCAATGAAGTCCCAGACAATCAAGAAGTAGTCGACGAAGCCCGTGCCGGTGATGATCGCCAGCTCGTACTCGAGTTGTTCGCAGTAGCGCTTGTCCTCGGCCGAGACATTCTCCCAGTCGGCGCGGCAGGCATCGTAGTCGGTACCGTAACGTTCCTTGAGTCCCTCTTTGCAGAGCTCAAACAGGTAGAGCCCATTGGTCTTGTGCTTGATGCGCTCGGCTTCACTTAAAGTGATTGGTTCCTGCCCATCACGGATGAGGAGGGTGTTTTTTTGTACCTCATAGATGTGCAGCACGCGATCAAAGTTTTCGTGGTCATCGCTGGCGTTGAGTTCGATCGGACGTTGGTAAATAGGATAATGGTCTTCGCCAAAGGGCAACTTGACCTCGCACATCTCGGCGACAGCGGAGGTGTTAGTAATTGACTTAGGGACCTCTTTGAAGGCGAGCTCCATCTCCTCGCGTGATTTAAGATAAAACTGATGCGAGTCATAGCGCATGCGCTTCTCGTCCTTAATCTTTGCGCCGGTTTGGATGCAGAGCAGTGCGTCGTGCGGCTCCCAGTCCGTGCTGTTGACGTAGTGTACGTCATTGGTGGCGACGACCTGGAGGTCAAACTCTTCGGCGATTTTTAACAAGCCAGGGATGATACGGCGCTGCTCTTCAATGCCATGATCCATAATCTCGATAATGAAGAATTCCTTGCCAAAGATATCAACAAACTGGGCGGCTGCATCGCGCGCGTTGTCGTATTCGTCTTTCAGTAGGAACTGCGGGATGACCCCAGCCAAGCAACCCGAAAACCCGATCAGCCCTTCGCTGTGTTGGGCCAGAGTCTTCATGTCGGTGCGCGGGTTACGGTAGAAACCTTCGGTGTGCGCTTGCGAGACGATTTTGCAAAGATTCTGATAGCCAATAAAATTACGCGCGAGCAAGCCCATGTGATGGGATTTTTGCTTGGCGCGCAGTTCGTTGACGGTGGCGAGCTCTTGCTCGTAAATGAGATATACTTCGCAACCGAGCAGGGGCTTGATGCCGTGCTTCTCCGCTTGCTTGAAAAAGCTGGTCAGCCCGTAGAGCACGCCGTGGTCGGTAATCGACAGCGCTTTCATTCCCAGCTCGGCCGCACGTGAGCAGAGCTTATCCGTGCGCGAGCAACCATCCAATAGACTGTGGTCAGTGTGGACGTGGAGGTGGACGAATTCGCGGTCTTTTTCGGACATGAAGTGGTGATACTGGCAACCTGCTGCTGACTGTAAAAGTTAAAACGGAGAACTTATTCACAGTCTTGGTGCGTGGCCGCTTTTTAGTGTTTTATTTCGATTAAAGTTGTAATGAATTTGGATCTAAACTGATGCATGAGACCTATGATGTCTTCTAATCAGATTCAATCGAATCGATGGGTGATCGCGCAGCGTTGGTCACACGTGCAGTTCCTGAGTTTTCGCTGCGATTTAGACGTAATTAGCGAACAGCTTCCCTCCGGTCTGGATCTGGATCTGTTCGATGGCTCTGCATGGTTGAGTATCGTGCCTTTTTACATGTCGCACATTCGCTTCCGAATAACCCCTGCTCTGCCTTTTATTTCGCTGTGGGAGCTGAATCTGCGTACGTATGTGACTTATCGAGGGCGGCCTGGGGTGCTTTTTTTGACTTTAGATACCGACAGTCGCTTGGGGCAGTGGATTGCCACGCGCGTCTTTCATTTGCCGTATCGAGTACGAAAGATGAAGGGAGGGGTTCAGGCTGGGTGCTATTCGTTTACTGCGCCTGATGCATTCTCGATGAAGTCTGAGGTTGGGCCATCAATCGTGGCGGATGCATTGGATCGCTGGCTGGTCGAGCGCTACCATTTATATACGTCGGACGGCACGTCGCTGTATCGCGGCGATGTGGCCCATGAGCCATGGCGGTTGAAGCAAGTCGCTAACCTGCGGTGGGAGGATCGACTGTCACCCCAGTTTGGCTTCGATCCAGCGAACGATCTGCGCGCACGCTATGCGGAGCCAGTCGATGTACAATTTAAACCTTTCGTGAAACTATCAAAGAATCAATGAGGAACCGAGACCAAGCAAAAGTGTTGCTGCACCATCGTGAGTCGTATTTAATGGTCGGCCGCATCGATGTGCTGACTACCCAGTAAAGGTGCATCGCGGCAATGAAGCACATTTAGCTGGCCACTTTCCTGATGCTCCAGTTGTGCTTGGGGCATTGTGAAACCCGAGCGCGATGTGTTTGCGGAGGTCGAGCTGATTGAGCGATTGAAACCGTTGTTTAAGTTTAAGGCAAAGCTGATGTTCAGCCTGATCAATCTCAGTGATGAACATCTGTTGAAAGTCTGAGCAGGGCTTGATTGACAGTGCCAGAGTGATGCCGCCTTCAGGGCTAGAGCGCCGAATGTGATTTAGCGCTGATTGATCCATGTCGCACTTTCAAATCGTTCGCGCTCTTGCTGTATGCGGCGGCTGTCGAACAGGGTGCGTAGATCTGCAACTGTTCCAATTGGAATCGCGAGTTCAGTGGCTAGGGCTAGTTGAAAGGCCTCGGCGAAAGTTTGATAATCGAAGTCGTCGGGCAGTGCCTCGCGGGCGATTGAGCCTTGGAGGAGGAGGCCTTCGCGACAACGTTTCATCGCGGCGCCAGCGATTTTTGTGCCGTCGAGGTGGATCACGTCGTTGGCCGTGGCCTGAACAAAGCACTGCTCGGGACCCGTGAGTTCTTTGCCTGGTAGTTTGCCGCAGGCGCGCGGGCAAGGGGCAAGTTGGCTTTGTATTGACTGGCTTTCGAGAGCCGACTGGATGCAGCGGTGGATGGTGGCGTAGAGCTCGGTGGCAGGTCGATGAGCTGGGGGGAGATCGATTTGCAGTGCCAGCGCGTAAGTCCAATCGTTGCGGTGATCAACGATGCCCCCGCCAGTGAGTCGGCGACATCGGCGCAGCTCCTCGGAGAAGGTCGCATTGATTTCTGAGATTCGCTGGGTGTAGCCGAAGGTGATCGCGGGCTCCGTCCATCCGTAGTGGCGAAAGGCGGCGATACCTTTGGGTAGGGTGTAGAGTAGGGTCGCGTCGAGGGCCATATTTGTGGCGGCGTCGCCAAAGGCGTTAGGGAGAATGATGAGCGACACGGTGATCGGGGCTTCTAGAAGTCGGATGCGCGCAGCGGTTCGACGCAGGTGAGCTCTTCGAGTTGCTCGTCGAAAGTCGCTGGCTGTGTTTTGAGTTTACTGACGATCGGATGAAGGTTGAAAGTCAGATTACTGGGGCGGTTGGCAAACTCGGGGTCGTCATCTTTGCAGACCGATTGTACGCTGTTGAGCGGTAGACCGAAATGCTTGAGGATTCTTTGCCCCATTTCGAAGCGGCTCATTGTTTCCGCGCCCGCCCAGTGGAAAATGCCGTGGAGGTCGCGACGCTCGGTGAGTTCGAGGAGTACTTCGGCAACGTTCGAGGCGGAGCACGGTTGGCGGATTTCGTCGCAAAAGAGCTTGGGTGTTTCACCTCGTGCGATCGCGGCGAGGAGCCTTTCGTGGGCGCTGCGTTGGCTATGGATGCTGTTGCCCATCAGAATGGGAATACGTAGCACGATGGGGTCTTCGGCGTTGTGCTTAAGTACTTCGCGCTCGGCCATTAGCTTGGTCTGCCCGTAGAGACTGGTTGGGCAGGGCATGTCGGTGGAGCGGTAAGGTTGGGTGGAGTGCCCATCGAATACCATGTCGGTGGATACGTGTAATAGTCGTGCGCCAAGGTGGGTCGATAGCTGTGAGAGGTGGCGCGGCAGAGCGACGTTGATCTTCTCGGCGAGTATGGCGTCGGCATCAACATCAGTAGGCGAAGAGATTGCAGCACAGTTGACGATGCTATCAGGCCAAAGTTCGAGTGCGAGTGCGGTGATTTTATCGAGTGCCTGTGCGTCGAGTTGAATACTTTGCTCAATCCCACGCACGGTGGGCTCGGTGGTATTATAAAGTGCGATGACTTTGTGCCCGCGACGGATGGCGGCTTCGGCGTAGGCATTGCCGAGTAGACCCGAGGCTCCAGTAAGTAGAATTTTCATAAGTATTGGTGGCTGGTTTTTGTTGCAATCGGTCTTTGGCAAGGCAAGTTTAAAGCTTAATTATATCAATGAAATACGCTGAACTCGCGAATGCCGGTGTGCATCAACAACCGGTCTATGAGCCCGGAAAACCAATCGAAACGGTCGCTCGTGAATACGGGCTCGATCCTGCAAACATTGCAAAGCTGGCCTCGAATGAGAATCCGTTTGGTCCATCGCCGAAGGCAATTGCCGCCGGAGCAGAGGCGTTGAACAGCGCGCACCTATATCCGGATGGAGGCTGCCATGTGTTGAGGCAAAAGATCGCGACGCAGCGTGGCGTCTCGGCTGAGTCGGTTTTAGTCGGCAATGGCTCAAATGAAATCATCGAGTTACTCGGGCATGCATTTTTGCGCCCAGGATTGGAAGTCGTGATGGGAGCGCAGGCTTTTATCGTCTATAAGTTGGTAGCAAAGTTGTTTGGTGCGACGCCTGTTGAAGTGCCGATGGCTGATTTTGGCCATAACCTAGACGCAATGTTGGGCGCGGTGACGGAGCGCACGCGCCTGTTGTTTGTAGCGAGTCCGAACAATCCGACGGGAGTGGCGAATACCGAGGCGGATTTATTGAAGTTGCTGCAAGGATTACCAGAGCATGTCATTCTTTGTTTAGATGAGGCATATGCCGAGTATTTGGAGCAGGCACCAGATTTGTCTGCTGCGATTCACGCAGGCCGGAAAGTGGTGTGCTTGCGGACCTTTTCCAAGATCTATGGACTCGGCGGGCTGCGTGTTGGCTATGCGTATGGTGCTCCTGAGTTGATCGCGCTGCTGCATCGGGTGCGCCAGCCGTTTAACGTCAATGCGGTGGCGCAGGCTGCGGCGACCGCGGCACTAGATGATTTGGAATTTGTTGCAATGTGCCGAACTGAGAATGAAGTGGGGCGTCAGGTGCTCTGCGAGGGGCTCACTGCGCTTGGCTTTAAAACGCTTGGCGGCGCGGCGAATTTTGTGCTGTGTCGGGTCGGCAGCAGCGCGGAGGTGTTTGAAGCACTGCAGCGCCGCGGTTTAATTGTGCGTCCTTTGGCGCCTTATGGAATGGCTGAATATCTGCGCATTACAATTGGGCGCTCGGAGGAGAATGAACGGTTACTGAGCGCGTTGCGTGAGTTACTTAACAGTGCTGAGATCGCAAGTGTCGGATGAGTGCGGCGTGGATCAACTTTTTCGTCTCATTGAGCGCAGTGGCGCTGATGTTGGTGCTGCATGCGTTTCTGGTGATGTGCGAAATCAGTTTAGTGAAGTTTCGCTACGGGGGTGTGAGCGCTGAGGCGCTGGAGCAATTGAAGCGCCGCCGTGGCATTGCTCGTCTGATTGAGAATAGCGATCAGACGGGGCGTGCGGTTCGTTTTAGTAAGACGCTTTGTACGGTCGCGGTTGGCTTATTACTCATGCCGTTGGTGAGCGATTTCTTCGGTCTGTTCGAGTCGAAGCAGACTCCAGAGCGCTGGTTGGTTGTGTTGCTGTCCTTTGTGTGTGCGACAGCGGTGCATTTTCTGTTTGCTGAGATTTTTCCGCGCGGGTTGGCGATGCGCGATCCAGTGAAAGGGATCCGGCGCTCTTACCGGGTGTTGTGGGTCTTTCAAATTTTAACGTTACCTGCGATGCTCTTTTTTCGTGGCTTGAAACGAATGCTGTTTCGCCGCCTAGGTGTCGACGTGGAGGATGAATTGAATCCGCTGGATTTGGATGTGCAAATTCGGGCGATGGGTGAGGATAGCCACGCGCTGTCGCCAGTAGTGCGGAAGATAGTGAACCGAGCTTTACAGATGCAGGAGTTGGTTGTCCAAGACGTTCTGCTGCCGCGTAGTCAAGTCGTCATTTGTGACTTAGAAGAAGACTTTCAGGCGAACCTAAGAGTGATTAAAAAGGCGGGGCATACGCGTTTTCCTTTGTGCCACGGCAGCCTCGATGACTGCGTCGGAATCCTTCACATCAAAGACATGTTTCGACTCAGTGGGACATTGGCCGCTGTCGATTTAGTGAAGCTAAAACGCAACGTTGCGACTTTTGAATTGGAGACACCCTTAGAAGCGGCTCTGGAGCGCATGCTGCGGGCGAAGTTTCACATGGCGTTGGCGGTGGATGAATTCGGCGGCATCGTCGGCGTTGTCACATTCGAGAGTATACTCGAAGAACTGGTGGGTGAGATTCAGGACGAATTCGATAGTGAGGAAGATCAGATCCGAGCACTACGAGCGCCGCACACATACTGGGTCTCTGGGCTAACGCCGATTCATGATCTTGAAGAGACGCTCGGTGTCGAGGTCGAGAATGACGAAGTGTCGACTTTCGGCGGCTTGATTACTGGCGAGTTGGGGCGTATCCCCGCACGAGGGGAGACCCTGTCGCTTGCTGGGATGCGCATTACAATTGATGAAGTCGACGAGCGCCGCGTGATTGCAGTTCGAGTAGTGGTGTATAGCCGAAGCACTGGGGCGGCGGTCTAAGTGTAACTCACGCCTGTCGAGGTTTGATATGAACGGGTGCGGTAGGAGCCGGTTGCGCATATTCGTCAATACTGACCAGGCTTTCGGGCGAGCCGCTACTAGGAGGCGTTGATCGCCTGAAGGTCTTGTGCATTCTCGCGAAGGATTGCGCTGAGCCGGAGTAACAAGGTCTCGCGGCTTGGAGTGAAGAGGAAGCGGTCGCTACCGAGTTTTTTATAGGCATCGACGATCAGCTCCATCTGTGGTCGACGCATCTGTAGAAGACGTGTCAGCAGGCGATTGAGGTTCTCGGTATTACCCAGAACCAGCTCGACCCGGATGAATTCGGACAAGATCTTTTGATTCGCGGTTGTCCGGTGATAGGCTGTGCTTAGGATCTTACGTGCTTGCAAACTTCTATCCAAATCTGAGAAGCGACGTGCGACTGCTAGGTAAGTTTGTGGAGGGCTGTTGGCTTCGTCGAGGAAGTGCTGTAGGTAAATTTCGCCCAAGTCTGGGCGGTTAATACCATAAGAGGCCACGGCTCGCAGGCTGTTGAAGATGGCCCATCGTTTTGTCAGCCAGTCTGGGCGTTCTTTGAGCAACTCTTCAGAGAAGCTGATTGCGCCATGGTAGTCTTTGCTTACTAAATGGGATTCGACCAGCAGTAGGGCAAATGCATCGACAGCAAATTCGTTCTCAAGTGCTTCTTCGTAAGTGCGGCGGGCGAGATCGATATTGCCCGTGTCTGCGGCAAAGTTTGCGAGCGATTGAAGTGCGTTTTCATCGTCGCGGAATTGCTTTAGCATGCGTTGCGTTTCGCGTTTTTCGCGATCGAAATCTTTGGATTTGTTGTAAATGTAGAGTAATTCTAGGCGTGGAGCCGCGCTCAGAGGATCTTTGACGTTGCGCAGGATTGCATAGCGACGTGCTTGATCGATCTCGCCTATCTCGCGGTGAAAGCGACTGAGCTGCATGAGCAGCGGCTCCGAATTGGGGAATCGACGTAATGAATACTCCAGCTTTGTGATCGCGGCGATTTGATTGCCGCGATCCCAGCTGATTTGGGATGAAAGTAGCAGGCCCTCTAGGGACTCGATTAAATTATACGCGATCAGATGGTCCTCGGCTTGATCGTAGTTGCCACGCTGGAAGTTGGCATTGGCTGCGCCGAAAGCCAAAGTGCGATTAATGTCAGTTAGGTCAGGCTCAGCTGGGAGGTATTTATTGGAAAGCGCTTGGATTTGCTCGTCCATTTGGTTGCGCAGTAATACCCGTAAGGTTTGCTTGAGATAGTCGAGGTCTTCGATTCCTCCGCGGGCGAGGCCCTTGACCATCAAATCTGCGGCGACATCTGGGCGTTTGATTGCCAGCTCATAGAATTCTGCCAAAACCTTACGGCCTTCCAAATTTGAAGGAGAGCGAACGACGCCGAGGCGTAAAAGGCGAAGTGCTTCGCGGTAGTTGCCCTCTTTGACCTCTTCGAGACCCAGCTTAATGTGGTAGTCGCCCATTTCTTTGCGGTGCTCCTCGATGCGAAAGGGGAGGCTAATCATGCCAGTAAAGGTGACCTCATCAAAATCTTTTTGGTATTTAAAATAGCCGAAGAGAGCTCCCGCGATCGTAATCCAGCCAGCAATGAATAAAACCAATAAAGTCGAAAGCAGTCTCCCCCAACGCACGGTGATGTGTGCGCGGCCATCGGATCCTTTGCTTAGCACAGCGAGTCCGCGCAGGATTGGTTTTTCGCGGTAAATAGGGTTTTGGGTTCGATTTTTATGTTGAGTCGTCATTTTTCGGGGTAAAAAGTAATTGTTTACAGAGCATTACAGGTTTTTACATTCTTCCAAGCTCAAATAAGCCATACTTTTAAATTGCAGTTTGTAATTGAGCCTCCTAACTTAATTGATCAATTTAATTGACCATTCAATTTATACCCTCAAAGAAGATGTGAATCCCATGGAATTGCAGCTTAGTTGCCTCAATATATATGAAATCAAAACAGTTTTTAGTTTTTGTAGCATTCTTAACGTCCGTCGGCTTGCCGATTGCGGTGCAAGCTGCGCCATTGGTTTCGATTGGGGATAGTGTGGACGTGTTCTTTAACGGGTCGTCTTCTTTAGAGTGGCAGTCCAATGTTTTTAGCGATGAGAGCGGCGCGGTGGATGACTTTGAGTATACAGTCACCCCTGGCTTCGAAGTAAATGTCGGTCGCGGCCTGTCCAATTTAGACCTGAGTATTATCACGCGCTATGAGATTGTTCGTTTTGATGAGGTGACTGACCTCAACAATGAGCTGTTTCATATCAAGGCAGTAGGTTCGTATGCGGGTAGTCGTTTGACTCTGAATGGCCTAGTGAGCTATGATGAAAGTCAGTCGAATGGTCCGGATGGGAATGACAATCAAAAGGGCAAATTGAGCGCTTCAGAAACCACCGCTGCAAATTTGAATGGCGAGTATACTTTATCACCCAAGTTTAGTTTCGGCGCGGGAGTTAATTATAATAACCGTGAATATAAGGAGGGTAGCTCGGCGGATCGTGAGAGCTATACAGTTCCGCTCGATATTTTCTACGAGTTGACCCCCAAGGTCGATTTGAGTATTGGCTATACATATACTTCGACGGAGGTCCTTGGCACGGTGAGCGGCACTGCTGAGGTGGGTGACTACGATAAGGAGCAACACTTTGTGAATATCGGTGCGCGTGGCGATTTGCTGCCGAAACTGAATGGCAGCTTTAAAATCGGTTTCAATACTATGGATTCGGATGATCCGAACACACAAGATGGAGTTGTACCAGGAAGATCCGACCGCGACTCCAGCAGTAGTCTTGGCCTCGATGCGAGCTTTACATATCTGGCGACAGCTAAGGTCAACACGCAGTTGAGCTTGAATCGGAACTTTGATGTCGCAGGGCAGGGTGAAAGCACGGAGGCGACTCGAGTTGATTTGAGTGCCAACTATTCGATCAATACACGATATACTGCGACCGCGAATTTAGGTTATACTTTGCGTGAATATGTGGATGCCGATCGGGAAGATGATAACTATCGCACCGGTGTGAGTTTGTCCTATCTGCCAAATCAATATTGGCGCTTTAGTGCCGGCTACAATTATACTGAAAACGATTCGTCCGCTGACGGGCAGAGTTATGAAGCGCACGCAATCAATGTATCGGCATCGTTACGCTATTAATTTTTGAACTTCTCCCCGTATTAACGGTCAAAATGCCTCTATTCAGAGGCATTTTTAATTTATGAGACATTTATCATCCTTATTCACATTTAATTTTTTGTTCTGCATCGCTACTCTGGTTGGCCAAGATGGTGGCGCTGGTGGCGCCGAGTCTTCCCAGTCTTCGAGTCGAGGCGCTGCGATCGGTATGGTTGTTGGCAGTAACTACGTGCTTAAAGTTTCGGATGTAATTGAAATCGATGTGTATCAAGAGGCTGATTTGAATAAATCTGTTCGAATTGAAGGCGACGGCACCGTGGCCCTGGCTTTGGTGGGCAAGGTCAAGCTCGCTGGGATGACGGTCGCAGAGGGCAAGGCTTTAATTACCCAACTATATAACCGTGATTACTTGGTGGATCCGCAAATTTCATTGTTGGTGGTGTCTTTCTCACCTAAGGTGCTACATATTCTCGGCGCAGTGGGATCTCCAGGCGTGGTCGAGATCCCGCCAGATCGCGATTTAACACTGACCGAGGCGCTATCGATGGTTGGTGGCGTCACCCGTATGGGCAACCCCAAGGCAATTAAAATTAAGCGGGTGGATCAGGATGGGCGCTCAAGGCAAATGGAAGTTAACTTCTCTAAGATCGTACAAGACCCAGACGTCAAAGATCTCGTTCTAAACGAAGGCGATACGATTTGGGTGCCTGAAAGAATTATCTAATTTGTATTACGAATACCTATGAAAAATGATTATGTAAAAGGCGCTCCTGACCCGAATAAGGGGGGTTACGGGGGTTACGGGGGTTACGGGGGTTACGGCTATGGTGGTAGCTATTCTGATGGCGGTTATGGCTACGGTACTGGCGGTGCGCCTCAACGCTCGTTTAAGGATTATTTCCTCATGTTTCGCGAGCGAGTCTGGTACTTGATTGTTGCGTTTTTTATTATCTTTTCCGGATCGATTCTTTATACCTTTAATAAGACCAAGACATATACTGCGGTCGCGATGGTGCAACTGTTGCGCGACGATCCTTCGGCTATGGCGAGTGCTGAGATGGAGATGAATCAGATTCGCGGGGCTGAGGATTTGAATACTCACATCAGCGTTTTGAGCAGTGGAGCGATTGTTCTAGGGGTTGAGCGTCGCTTGCAGGATGATGAGCGCGAGCGTTTTATGGCTCCTTATGTAAATGCATTGAGCTTTACGGGGCCGCTCACTCCTACCCAGATGTTAGCTCAAAATCGTAAGATCATGCCGCAGCGCGGAACTTTGATGATTGGCGTCGGTTATAATCATCCAGATCCGGTAATCGCGGCACGTGTCGCTAACCTGTTTGCTGACGAGTTTATCAATTATAATTTGACCTTAAATATCGATGGATCGATGAAGGCGGTTGAGGATTTGCGGATTCGTGCAGACCAGCAGAAAGATCGAGTTGAAGAGTTGGAGTTGAAGATGGCGGAATACCGTGAGGACAACAATGCGGTATCGTTGGAGAGCCAAGAGAACATCGCAGCGACTCAGTTGAGCTCTCTGAATCAGATTAAGTTAGAAAATAAACACCTGTATGATAATCTCGAGACTCGCTTGAATCTGATTGAGAGCTATCGCCGAGCAGGGAAAGACCTTTCCGAACTGCCCTTTATTTCTGAGCAGTCTCGGGTTTCTTCGTTGTTGGCTCAAATTTCAGCGGTTAAGATTAGCATCTCATCTTTTTCGAAGCGCTATCGCGAGAAGCATCCTGTGATGATTGAGCAGCAGCAAACCTTGCAGGAATCAGAGGTGGAATTGATGGTGGCAGTGAACGATGCAGTTGAAAACTTGTCGTCCGCAGTGGCTGAAGCGAAGAGCAATTTCGAACTCGCCAGTCAGCGACTTGCTGAGAAAGAGGCTGAACTCATTCAATTGAGTAAAACGCGTGTCGAATATAGTTCCTTGCAGCGAGAGATGGATGTGCAACAGGGCTTTTTGCAGGCGCTAGTTCAACGCATGACACAAGAACGCGCAGCGGTCAATTTGAAGAATCCCAATGCCCGCGTGATCGATGAGGCCTTGCCGCCGTTACGGCACTCCTCGCCGAATATTGTGATGAACCTCGCAGCCGGCTTTTTTGGTGGCTTGGCGGTCGGCGCGGGTTTGATTTTCGTGGTCGCTTTTTTAGATGACCGTGTCAAGAGCGCGTTCGATATCGAAGGCACTATCGGGCTAGCGATGCTGGGTGTCGTTCCGCGGATTAAAAAGTTGGATTCGAATTCAAAAGCACAGGCAGTGGCTTCGAATATCGATCGCCACGTGACCGAGGCGTTTCGTTCGATTCATTCTGCGCTGAAACTCAGTGAAGAGAGTAAAAATTCGAAAGTGATCGTGACGACCAGTACGGTTCCTGGAGAGGGGAAGTCTTTCATTAGCTCGAATCTGGCGCTGACTTTTGCGAATCATGGCGAGAAGACTTTGTTATTAGACAGTGACCTCCGTCTACCTAATGTGGCTCGTTCACTGCAGTTAGAGAATGAGTTCGGCATGTTAGACCACATTGAAAAACAAGCGTCGCTGGATGAGGTGATTGTGAAGGAAGTGTATCCGAATCTGGATGTGTTACCTTCTGGGGGTAAGTCGAAGAATCCAACGAAGGTGCTCAATAGCGCTAAGTTTGAAGCGATGCTGGCTGACTTGCGTGACCGTTACGATCGGATCGTGATCGACTCTCCGCCGCTTGCGGCGGTGAGTGACGTGCTCAACCTGCTCCCGCTGGCTGATGGTGTGCTCTACGTGATAAAGTTTAATACCGTGAAGCGTAAGACTGCGGTGGTGAATGTTCGCCGGCTCTGGGAATCGAACACGCCTATCTTTGGCGCGATTCTGAATAATATTACGAGTACACTCGCGAGTTACTACTATTCCAGCTACTCTGATAAGGCCTATCAGGATTACTATATTAATCAGGATGTGGAATTAGAAGATGAGCTTGCTGGTTCAGTGGAACCTGAAATGGAGCCTCGGGCTTAGGCGCCCCTTCGAGTAAATTTACCAAAGACCCGCCGAAATTGGCGGGTCTTTTTATGGTTCCTCTTCGAGTGTCGTTAGAACGCTAACGCATTGCAATCGGCGAGGGGCTACGATCTGGACCGTAGTCGTAGAAGTTTAGAAGCAGTCTCGGCCTCGTGTCGGTCGTCCCTCCCTCCTGCCTGTCTTTACTTTGAATGGTTCGGATTACTCAGCCTCGCGCTTGGCAGCAGCGCGGCGGAGTCGATCGTTGATTGCTTTGCCGAGACCCTCTTCGGCGGCCTGCTCGATCCTCAGCTGTTGGTAGCCTTGCTGGTCGAGTCGTTGGATTAACTCAAACAGGTTGTGGGCGATTTCGTTGAGCTCGCCTGTTTCGGAGAGCCAGAAGATATTGGCCTGATCAGTATGCCAGGTGGGCTTTTGATTGCAGACGAGCGCAATCCCTGTTCCAGGCGTCGCGTCGGCGGTTACTGTCTCGCCGTGCGCAAGTAGTGTGACTTGGGCTCTGGGGCTGTAGTGCTTGGTCAGTAGGCCAGGAGCACTTTGCGGGGCAGTGTCATTACTGGCACCACTGTGTGTGGTCACTTCGACCTGCAGGATTTGGTTGATCTGCGCTTGCGTAATTGGGCCGTGCCTAAGAATGACTGGCACTTGTGGATTGCGCAGATCAACGATGGTTGACTCGAGCCCAAAGTCGCAAGCGCCACCATCGAGCACCGCTTGAATACGGCTACCGAGAGTGTGCGCCACATGACTGGCGCGCGTTGGGCTGACGTAGCCGAAGGGGTTGGCGCTGGGTGCGGCCAGTGGAAAGTCGAGGCGCTCTAGAATAGTGCGAAAGACCGGGTGCTGTGGCACGCGGATTGCCACGCTGGGCAGGCCAGCGGTTACCAGATCTGGAATACTTGCTTGCTTGGGCACGACCATAGTCAGAGGCCCAGGCCAGAAGGCTGCTGCGAGTAGGCGTACACTGTCGTTTGTTTCGATATGTGCCTCAGCCGCTGCGAGGTCGCTGAAGTGGACAATCAATGGGTCCAGCAGCGGGCGGCCTTTGACCGCGAAGATCTTGCGCACGCTGCTGGCATTGAGCGCGTTAGCCGCGAGGCCGTAGACAGTCTCAGTCGGCATGCCGACGACTTCGTTGGCGCGCAGCAAATCAGCACAGTGAGCTAGGTTCGCTGCGGTGGCTTCGAGGACTTTACTGCTGTGGTCCATGGTTGATTGGAATTGTGGATATAAAAAATCCTTCCTCGGATGAGGAAGGATTGGAAAGTCCTATATTCGTGACGCAGCTTACTGCATAGTCAGCATGTTACGACCCTGCTTGATGAGTTTCGTAATGCGACGCTGATGCTTTGCGGAAAGGCCTGTGTCTTTACGAGGAAGGATCTTGCCCGTTTCAGTAATGAAGCGGGATAGTTGCTCCACATCGTTGAACGTGAAGTCCATCGGGTTGCGGGAGCGATTGAGTTTCTTAGTGTCTGTGCTCATAAAGCGAAGGAAAGTAGGTGTTCCGGTCACGGGTGCAAGTAAATTTTTTTGCCCTAGTTGGTTGTTTTAATTTAATCGCAAAGCACTGACTGTCAGTCGCTTAAATGTTTATTCGAATGACTTCCAAGAACTCTGGCAGAACGGATTTCAATTTAGCGGGCCCAATTCCTTTAATATCGAGGGCCTCTTGTTCGGTTTGAGGCTTCTGATTGGCGAGTTCCACGAGAACCGAATTAGGAAACACGGTAAATGCAGGTTTGCCGCTTTTGGCGGCCATTTTGGCACGATGTCCGACCAATAGTCCGTAAAGACGGCGATCCAGTATGCCTCCCGCTTCACTGCCTTTACGTTTGCCGGGAGTGGTTGAGCTGCCAATTCTCTGGCTAAGCGCCCCTGCGGTGCGTTCGGGCAGTTCGAGGTCGATACGTTCTGCGCCACGCATAACGCGGGCGCCCATCGGCATTAATTGGAGTAGAGGGTAGTTGCCTTCGACGACGGTTTGCACGAGACCAGCGCGTTCGAGGCATTCGAACAGCGCATCCACGTAGGCGCTACCTTCGCGTTTAAGGATGCCGTGTGTGGATAGTTCGTCGAGGCCACTGTCGCGGATCGCAGCGCTTCGGTTGCCGAGTAGGCATTGGATGATCTTTCGTTTGCCAAAGCGCGGCGCCCACTCGTCGGCGCCGAGGTGACGGCTCATGCGTGCCACGCCGCTGAGGGCTTTTTGCACCAGCGTGAATTCGTCTTTGCTCGGCTCGCGTGCGGCGTTATTTTTGGCCTGTTTGCAATTGTCACAGCGTTTACAGTTTTCACCATTACGCTCACCGAAGTAGTCGAGGATCCATTTCTGGCGGCAGCTTTGCGCATACGAAAAGTTGATCACGGTCTTGAGTCGCTCTTTATCGCGAGCCGCTTTAAGGGCGAGCGCTTGGCCATCAATCGGCAAGCTGCTACCACTTTGTCCGAGTTGCTTAATACGCGTGCCCTTCAGTCGCTTACCGGGGATGTCGAAGCGCTCGATCCAGCCTTGCCGAGCCAATACCGAGATGGCGGTGCTGACAGCCATCGGGTTGACTTTGCGGCCGACACGATCGCAGAGATCGTCCACGGGTAGGCGCACTTCGTGCTGCGCGTCACTTTCCGCGCAGAGTAGGTCAAAGATTTCGGCGATCAGTGCTTTGCCGGGATTGGCGCCGTCGATGAAAAAGTCCTGCACGCGCTTGTCCGCATAGGAAAAAAGCATTTCACATACGGAGGGCTTGCCGTCGCGTCCGGCGCGTCCGCCTTCCTGGTAGTAGGCCTCGACGCTGCCGGGCATTTCGTAGTGGCAGACGAAGCGTATGTCGGAGCGGTCGATGCCCATGCCGAAGGCATTGGTGGCGACCACGATGTTGGCGCCGCCGCTCATGAAGCGCTCCTGCGCGGCACTGCGGTCCCGATCGGAGAGGCCGCCGTGGTAACGTATGACAGAGCTGGTTAAATGCTCGATTTTACCCGCTACGGCATCCACCGATTTACGCGTTGCGCAATAAATGATACCAGTGGTGTGCTGCTTGATCAGTGCCTGCAGCGCTTGCATTTTATCGTTGTCAGAGTTGGCCTGACGTACTTTGAAGCTGAGGTTGTCGCGCGCAAATCCTGCGACGAACTCGGCGGCATCCTCCATTTCGAGGCTCTTCTTGATGTCGAGCTGCACATCTGGCGTCGCCGTCGCGGTCAATGCAATGCACGGCGGATTACCGATGGCTTTGCGCGCTTCGCCGAGGCGCATGTAGTCGGGGCGGAAGTCGTGCCCCCATTGTGACAGGCAGTGTGCTTCATCGATCGCGAACAGGCTGATAGCATCTTTCGACAGTGCATTGAGAAATGATTGTGACCGAAAACGCTCCGGGGCGACGTAAACCAGTTTCAGTGTGCGCTTGCGGATGCCATCCAGTGTTTCCCGTTGTTGCTCCAGAGTTTGTGAGCTATTCAGTAAGCCAGCTGGTAGACCGCGAGCTTGCAGCGCATCGACCTGATCTTTCATCAGTGCGATCAATGGCGAGACAACTAAGCTGACGCCAGGGAGCAGCAGCGCTGGTAACTGGAAGCAGAGACTTTTCCCGCCGCCGGTTGGCATCACGACGAGGGTATCCTTCCCCTCTAGCACTGCGCGTATAATATCGCCTTGCGGTTCCCTAAACGCGGGCATCCCGAAATACTTTTGCAGTGCGTCTTCTGGTGTCATTGCAGTTGACTGTGCGAATGTTCACCAGTTTGCCAAGTCTAAGCTTTATCTATCTCTGAGCTTGATCGTTTGTTCGAGGGGCCTAGGTTCGGCGCATCTGATTCTCGTTCCCGTAGTTCAATGGATAGAACAACTGTTTCTATCTTTGATGTTTGTGAGTGTCTGTATGTGTTGATTATTAGCGATTTACACATATACAAACATTGACAAATACAGATTCAGATGGGAACTTTCATGGGAACTTTTTTCACGCAAACGTAACCATGGCAAGTATTCGACGAAAACCCCGCTCTCCCTACTGGATGATGCGCTATCTGAATGAGGCTGGGCAGATGGTCGAGCGATCGACGAAGGAAGTAAATCGGAAGAAGGCGCGTGAGATTGCGGAAGAGACCGAGCGGGTGGCTCGGAAGGCGAGGGCAGGGGAGATTACGCAGGCTGCTGTTTTGAAAACGTGGGGTGACCTGCTTGAGCGGACGACGGGTGATACGCTTAATCTGGCGACGATTGATCAGTTCTTTCGAGACTACTTAAAGCTCAAGGCGCGGACCGGCTCCGCAGTGAGCACAGTCGCTCGCTACAAGTCAGTCGTTGATCGATTCCTGGTTTTTCTTCCAGAGACGCGGAGGACTGCCTCGATCAGAAGCCTGTCGCCTTCGGAAATTGAACGCTTTCGCGATGCTGAACTCGAATCAGGGAAAAGTGCGTCGACCTGTGACTTCGCATTGACGGTGATTTCTAGTATTTTGAATAGTGCACATCGTAAGGGGCTCACGTTAACGAATCCTGCGCTTGCGGTGGATAAGTTAAATGGAATCGTTGAAGAACGGCTTCCCTTTACTCGGGAGCAGGTGAAAAAGCTGCTGAAAGAGGCGGATGACGAGTGGACTGGTATGATCCTCTTTGGCTTCTTTGCCGGTATCCGTCTCAATGATGCGGCAAATCTTCTGTGGGAGAATATCGATCTGGGGGCGCAGACGGTTACGTTTTTAGAGCAGAAGACTGCTGGTCGCAAGCGCAGGGCGAACCCTGTAACGGCCGTCGTGCTGCACTCTGATATTATCGCGTGGTTAAAGGGCCAGCCCGAAGGAATCGCAAAGGCTCCATTGTTCCCAGGTTTGGCGGGGAGAGGCTCGGGGTCTGCGGGCGGGCTTAGCAATGCCTTCAACGTTATTATGGATGCAACGGATATTATCGTCGCGACCGGACGCAAGGCCACAGGTAAGGGCCGGACATTTCGTAAGCTCGGGTTTCATTCGCTGCGTCACTCCATGATTTCCAACTTAGCCAATGTGGATGTGTCCGCTGATGTCCGTCAGGCCATGGCCGGTCATTCCAGTGACGAGATTCATCGGCGCTACGTTCACTTGGATGTGAGCGCACAGCGTCCCGCAATTTCAAAAAT
>Ga0255779_1000097_pt1 | contig 98102 bp, 87 predicted proteins | sample 011ome_21_FD_179977 | JGI IMG/M metagenome (GOLD analysis project Ga0255779, IMG submission 179977) | Coastal salt marsh microbial communities from the Groves Creek Marsh, Skidaway Island, Georgia - 011508AT metaG (version 2) | ecosystem: Environmental > Aquatic > Marine > Intertidal zone > Salt... | reverse complement strand
AGCTACATTGAGGGCGAGGGCGTGGAGCAAGAAGACCGAAAGGGGTATGCTTGGCTTTTTGTCGCCGCTGCCAATGGTTGGGAAGGTGGTGAGAACTTTGAAAAATCTCTAGGGGAATACTTAGAAGGTGAGCAAATTAAGGAGGCACAGGAACTAGCCCAACAGATGATGAAGGCCAATGCCGATCTGGTTGGAGATAACAACATTCCCCCGACAGAGGACGACCAGCCGCCATCAGAAGAGAGAGTAGCCTTAATCAGAGAAGGTGCTGAGAAAGGCCATGTTGATTCAATGTTTTTGATGGGGGTTTTATACCGAGATGGCTGGGGAGTTGATAAAGACGGTGAGCAAGCTGCTCTTTGGTTCAACCTAGCCGCTAGGCAGGGAGATGGCAGCTCTGCTTTTTGTCTATCAGTGATGTACCTGTACGGCGAGGGGATAGAACAGGATAGAGTTGTTGCAAACGTCTGGGCCACCGTGGCCTTTGCTAAACGCATTGAAGGTGCGGGGGAGATTTTAACTATGCTCAACGAGGAACTGACCAAGGAAGAGATCGATCAGTCGATACAGATACTCACTGAGATTAATAAGGAGTATCCAGAAATGCTAGGTGGGTAAATCCGAGGTACCTACTAACACTAATCTAATCGCGATCCATTAAAGCTGATTTTCCGCTCACCACTAAGCTCTCCCTGAATGTTATCTCCATAAATGACGGCTTTGAGATCAAAAGAATAACCTCTAATTGTGAAATTAGCAGTTACCGAGCCATCTGATTCAAGGACTACGTTTTTGAGTGGCGCCTCGCCTGCTGGAGTAACAACCGCACCCGAAAATCCTTCACTCGCTTCATTGAACCGTAGTTCCGAACTCTCTTCCGCTCCTCGCCAAGGGTTAACATATTCAATTAGAAAATTGCCGCCGAGCGGTTCTTCATCGGCTTCGGGGATTTGGGCAGATTGAGTCTCAGCTACTTTCTGTACAGTCTGACAGCCAGCAAATATGAGGCAACAGAGGGCGATTAGGACGGGGAATGCTTTCATGGCCTAACCGAAACAAAGAATGGCCAAAAGGACGACAATTTTTTCTGGGGCTGTTGATGAATACTAATGCAGAGGCTGCTACTCGAATAACCCCCGCCCCCCATCTAATTTCCTGTCACTTTCCTGCCATAATCAGTGCAGGATAATGCACCCTCAAGACATTAGCTGCTAGGGATTAGCCCCACAACCCATTGTTCCCCAGGGATTTGTGCGATTTCAAGTCCCGCCCTGGGCACCATTTTTAGTAACTTCACTGTTCGAACGCTATCGATGTACGAACAAAGCAGGGTGAGGAGCTAAGAGGGAGATCGAATCGGACGACCTCAATATCCGGCGAACTAGCGGTGACCGTTCCTTCTTGTTGGATGCGATTCCAGCTAGTTAGGTCTTCGCTGGTTTCTACAGAATAAGTGAGTCCTAGGCTTTCCGCGTTTTTCCTTCTAGGGAGGTGGTAGTGGATCCTAGGAGGATTGGAGATAGCGATTAGCTGGGATCTAGGCGGGCCGAGTGAAGCGATCGTGGCGTTTTCAATTTCAATCGGCGTAGATTGTGCTTCAGGACCGAGACCGAATGCGAATTTCTCTAGATAACTCAAACTTCTAGGGGTGTCTTGTTCGTCAAAAGCGAGAGAATCAAAGGAGACACCGTTCGCGGTTGCCCAGTCGTGCAACGGGGTTCGATTTCGGACGGTTACGCGACGCGTTACTTGAATCGCAGGGATTCCGATTTGATCGATCGTATCGTAAGTAACAATGTAGACTCCAGGCAGTGCTGTATCGACTGTTTCACCACTAACCACAAGATCTGGACTTCCGCCAAATCCGTCGAGAGTGTTCGCTCCTGGATCGACCCAAGTGACGCCAAAGTAGATTTTGAGGTCAGATTCCCCGACTAGGGTGATGGTAGGTGGGCCACTCAGGGGAATGAACTCAAAGGCGCCGAGGTCTAGATACGTGATTGATCCGGATCCGACGTTGGGTATTGCTGGGCTATCCCAAAGCCGAATATATCCCCTGAGATCCTGGTTAGGTCCGGAAGCTGCTAAATAGGCATCATGATTTCCAGCGTCGATTGCAGAAGACTCTGGGGAAAGGGTGAGGTCTCCGTAGTCTTTGGTGACAAAATCGGGAGACCGTGTGAACTGTGGATCGTCTGCACCTTCTATCCCCTCAATGAGGTTGTGGTTGCTCTCAGCAGAAAGTGGCATTCCGGATACGGGGATGGATTGTGACCAGATGATGCAGTTGATTGCAGTCGTGGAAGAGTCGATATTGTGAATGACTCCGCTTTCGGGCCCAGAACTATGCGCGGCTAATGAGCAATTGATCAGTGTCGGATTGGATTCAGAACTGTTGTATAGGGCTCCTCCGAATACAGATGACCGATTGAGGGCGAAAGTGCAGTTCAATATGGCGGGACTCGATCCTGTGTTGTACAAGGCTCCGCCAAATGCGGCTGCTCCTCCGTTGAATGAGCAACCTAGAATAATCGGATTGGATGCTACATTGTAAATCGATGCCCCTCCCGCTGCGTTGTTGGTCTCAAATGAGCATTGGGCCAATGTTGAATCGGAATTTCGGTTGTAGATGCCGCCGCCTGTATTGGCCTGATTGCTTTCAAATTCGCACTTTTCAAAATAGGTTTGAGAGGATTCGCAATAGACTCCTCCACCTGCCAAGCTCACGGAATTCCCGGAAAACCGGCAATTGACAAGAGTAGCTCTGCTGTTTTCCCGAATCCGAAGACCTCCTCCGTTGGACGCCTTGTTGTTTTCAAATGAGCAGTCGATCAAATGGAGGTTTTCATAGTTGTCGACCCCTCCACCGTCGTCGAACTCGACTTCGCCATTTCTGAACGAGACTCCCTGAATCGTTACCTCTTGTAGAATCTCCGGGTCGTTGTCGTTGACGAACAGAATACGAGAAAGGTTGCCGGCATCAATCGCTATACCATCTCCAAGATCCGTCGCGTCAATCGTTAGGGTCTTGCGTATGGTCAGCTGACCAGTGTCCAGAGCAATCGTTTGATCGTTGAGTGAGGGACTGAAGCGAATCGTATCACCTGGCTCGGCGGATTCAATAGCGGCTCTCAGAGATCCGAGACCTGTGTCATCCAGGTTTTGGACCTGTAGGACTGCCGCCTGTGAAGTAGTGGTAATTAAGAGGCAGCTGCAGATCTTTACGTAAAGTAAGAGGCTCTTTGAGTTTGGATTCAACTGAGTGGACGCAATGTAGGATCATTGGACTAACGGAGGTCGGGAGTGGGACTGTATGGGAATCATAATTGGAGACAGGAAAATACGTATTCTTGCTAGGGTCGAAAAGGTGCAACCTGATGCTAGATCCTGTAGATACGACAAGCGTTCAGTCCTAGAATTTTTGACTGCTCATCTTCGGAAAGCGATTCGATCATCGAGCGAATCGTTTGATGCCATTGGGTGTACGCTGCTCTTAAAAGGCAAACAGGCCAATCCGAGCCAGCCATTATTCGGTCGGGCCCAAACGCCTCGAGAACGGTATCGACGTAGGGCTGTAGAAGATTGGCGTCCCATCTGGAGTCAATGACTTCGGTGACCATGCCTGACAGTTTACAGGCCACGTTTGTCCGCTTGCTGAGTTCGAGGATGTTCTCTGCCCAGGTGCTATCGAATGCGGCGGCACTTATTTTGGGTTTTGCGATGTGGTCGACCACGAACTTGAGATTCGGGTGTTGATCTACAAATTGGATAGTCTGAGGAAGATGCTTTTCGAAAATCAGAATGTCGTAGATGAGCTTTCGGCTCTCTAATTCCCGTATTCCCTCGTTGAAGTCTTTCCTGAGAATAAAGTCGTCGTCCTCCTCATCGTGAATCACATGCCGTACGCCGACTAGCTTTGTGTTTTCAGTAAATAAGTCTAGGGATGCATTGAGATCGGTGCGGCAAAGCGGGACCCAGCCTACGACCCCTTTAACTTTCGGATTCTCCTCGGATAGCTCGATCAGCCAGCGAGTTTCCTCAATCGTTTGCCTTGCTTGTACCGCGATGGACCCGTCGATTCCGTTCTCCTCTAGGATTGGATCGAGATCCGATGGCAGAAAATCGAGTTGCAGGATGGTTTGTTCTTGGGAGATCCAAGCATACTCCGCTGCATCGTATTTCCAGAAGTGTTGGTGAGAGTCGATTTTCATTGAAGCGGGAAATTTAGGTAACGTCTATGGAATTGCTCGGCGTAGGAGGCAAGCGGCATTCGATTGAGCGGGACCGTTTACCCGAGTCGACAGATTTAGCGTTTGATATTCGAGATACGAAGGGCAAATTACGACGAATGCCAAGACAAGCCGTTTTTATTCTCACTGATACACAGGGAACCGACGTAATAGGGTGTTATGGTCGTCCGGAAATGAAGACGCCACATATCGATAAGATGGCTGCGGAAGGAATCCGATTCAACCGCGCATATTCCACCCAGCCCGTATGTGGTCCGGCTCGGTCAGCGTTATTTACAGGGTTGTATCCACATTCCAACGGTGTGCTTGGAAATGATATGGCTCCGTGCCTAGACGCGAAGACGATTGGGCAGCGACTTTCTGGTTTGGGCGTCCGCACCGGCTATATCGGCAAATGGCATTTGGACGGGACGGACTATTTTGGCAATGGAGTTTGTCCTGAGGGTTGGGACCCAGATTATTGGTTCGATGGTCGATGCTACCTCGATAGTTTGGGAAGCAAGGAAGAAAGGGTCTTCTCTCGACTCGTTCCGACGGCTAAAGACATGCGAGACAATGGGTACGATGAAACTTTTACTATGGCCCATCGTAGCGTAGACAAGGCATTGGAGTTTATTGAACGCTACAAGGATGAAGACTTTTTTCTCGTCGTTTCCATTGACGAACCGCATCATCCTTTTATCTGTCCTGCGGAGTATTTGGAAGCGTTTGAAGGTTTTGAATACAAGCTAGGCCCTAATGCGAAGGATACTTTGAAGGATAAGCCTCAGTCTCAGAGAGATTGGTCGAACCATGTTAAGTCGCACCTCGGGGATGGTGAGACGCTTCGGATGGACGCCTTTTTTGCGTGCAACAGTTATTGTGACTATGAAATTGGGAGAATTAACAATGCCATAGATAAATGGATACCGAATGCTTTGTCAATTTACACATCCGATCATGGTGACATGTTGGGGTCACATGGATTGCTGGGTAAAGGTCCCAATGTGTACGAGGAGATTGCGAAAATTCCTTTCATCGTTCGATGGAATGGCCATGCGCCAGCTGGAGCAGTTGTGGAACGTCCCATTTCGCATATCGACCTTGTGCCTACGTTTTTGGAATTCTTTGGCCAAGATTCACCAGAGATTCTGCATGGTGAAAGCCTCCTGCCGGTCTTTTCGAATCCGACTGCGTGTGACCGGGAAAGGGTGTTTTTGGAGTTTAACAGATTCGAGCTGGATCACGATGGGTTTGGAGCGTTCTCACCGACAAGGTGTGTCACGAATCGCCGATACAAACTAGCCATTAACCTCACGGATAAGGACGAGCTTTACGATTTGGATACCGACCCAGACGAGCTTAGAAATCTCATTGATGACGAATCGCATGCGGAGGTCAGGGATCAGCTACATGGAGAGATCGTTGAATGGATGAATCGTACGAGAGATCCTTTTCGGGGACCCCAGTGGATTTCCAGAGCTTGGAATGGTCGGGCAGCGAGCAGTTGGGGAGGACCGACTCGACCCCGTCCCGCCGATGGATTCAATCCACACACCCTGCTATACGATACCGCTGAACCGATCGATCGTCTTGTTTACGACAAGCATTGAGTTAGTTTTAGCGGGACTTGCATAGGCAAACGCCACCACTAGAGAATGATCTAGGTCCCTAAGCGTGTTGGGATTCTTTTGCCATCTAGATCCCTCTTGAATCGTATTCAAACTTATGAGGTGTTTTGTTTGGGTGCTCGGAATGGGAATGGCGGGAAGTCTTTTGTTAGGGGATGTGTTTCGTTTGGAGAGTGGATCCGAGTCGCCTCAGCTGATCGAGCTCTACACATCGGAAGGTTGTAGCAGTTGTCCTCCTGCTGAAAAATGGCTGAGTGGATTCTTGAAGGACCCAGGATTATGGACGCACAGAGTTCCCGTCGCCTTCCATGTTGATTATTGGGACCGCCTAGGCTGGAAGGACAAGTATGCCAGTCGCGAAAACACGCTTCGACAATACCGGTTTAGGGATGAAGGCGCTGTGAAATCGATCTACACACCGGGTTTTCTCGTAAACGGGCAAGAGTGGAGAGGGTGGTTTCAAGGAAGATCGATCGATGAAGTCCGAAGCAAAGTGGCCGACGGAAAATTGATCATTGAAATTGATGACGGCAAATTGGTCGCTGCGTATTCAGGAACGGGCGAGAGCGCAGTCTTGAACGTGGCGATTTTGGGTCTCGAAATGAATTCGAAGGTTTTGAAAGGAGAAAATCGGGGGCGTTTGTTGAATCACAATTTTGTCGCCCTCGAGTACCGAGAGCTTCCTATTCTTGATGGTAGAGCGGAGCTTGTGCTCCCTCAAATTGATTCTGATGTTGCATCGAGATTTGGTCTGGCCGCCTGGGTCGTTTCACCAGGTGGGGGTAAGCCCAAAGTAGTCGTTGGAAATTGGTTACCGAGAGAATCATTGACACTGAACTAGGCGTTCGTCGCAACGTCAAGCGACCCGAGTTTTACAGCGTACGAATTGACAGGTGATAGAGCAACATAGTATCGCTCCCTGTCGAATGGACTATCACTCAAAGGAGAAACTTGATTTGTCAAAGAAGTGAACTAGATCCGCTCAATTTTTACGCTTAGGATCTGAACATCATCGACTGGCTTGTCGCCTGCTTCTGTTTCGACTTCCTGAATTGCGAGGGCGACGTCCATGCCTTCGATCACCTTTCCGAAAACGGTGTGTTTGCCATTCAACCAGCTCGCGCCGTCCGCATTCGTGACAATGAAAAATTGAGATCCATTGGTGCTGGGACCAGAATTGGCCATGCAAACGGTGCCATATTCTACTTTGCCGATAAGGGTGGGTTGCTCCACTGGCGTGTCGGTCCCGATGAGGTTTTGAAGCTCTTCAACGGTTTTCCCGATTAGCGGTTGGCCTGAGTTTGAGGCCTGAATCGCGGTGAACAGGGCGGCGACTTCCGGCACTGGGCTTTCGCCTTCGTGTTCTTGCAAGTGGGGAGCGAAGAGAGCTTGGAATACGGCGTTAGCGGCATCCTCGTCCTTAATCTCGCCGGTTATCTGAACCAGTTCGGGTTCGAATCGCGTCAATTTGTCGGTAGATCCCAGCAGGGCCTGGAGTTCCTCCACGGTTTTCCCAATGAGAGGTTCGTAGCTTTGCGCAGTCTGCATTTCCTGGAAAATTGCGGCAATTTCAGGGATGGGGCTATTGCCTTGGTTCTCCATCAGATGAGGGCGGAAGAGTGTTCCAAAAACTTCATTCGCGGTCGCGGCATCAGTGATTTCGCCTTCCAGAGGGACGATCTTTCCCGCATAACACTCATCTTGAAACTGATAGCCTGGTCCGCCTGTACCCGTTCCGAGTGGGCAGCCTCCTTGGATCATAAAGTCTTTTATGACCCGGTGAAAAATGAGGCCGTCGTAAAAGGGCTCGTTCTTCTCTTCACCATTGGGAGCGGTCCAGGTCTTGGAGCCGTCAGCGAGACCGGCGAAATTCTCGACGGTAATCGGGGTCTTGTCTTCAAAAAGCTCTATTACGATCGTGCCCTTGTTCGTTTCCATACGAGCGACTAGAGTCGTTGGTTTTTTCGAACATCCTGCGAGAATGGTAAGGATCGCAATCAGGCTGAGAGCGATGGACTTGGAGTAGGAAAGCTTCATAGGGGGCGAAGTAAGAGCGCACTCGATTGGTGCGGCAACCTCAATTTTGAGGCCCAGACTAATACAGAGGGATAATTGACGGGAGACAGTTATTTGAAGATCTCCGCCAGTTTGGCTTCGAGCTTAGCTCCTCGTAGGTTTCGGGCGATAATGTTGCCTTTCGGGTCGAGCAGGAAGCTCATTGGCAGAGCGTTCACATTATAGGCGGCGGCCATTGGCGAGTCCCAGCCTAGTGAGTCGGATATTTGTGGCCAGGTTACCCGATCACGCTTGGAGGCCTGTTCCCAAATGGAACGGCTGTCATCTAGATTTATGGCGAAAATGGTGAAGTTGTCGATGGAATGCTTGTCGAGGAGCTGTATGTAGTGCCGGTTTTCGACACGGCAAGGCACGCACCAGGATGCCCAGAAGTCCACCAGTACGTACTGGCCCTTGAAATCCTCGAGCCGATGGGATTTGCCGTCCAGGGATTGGCCGGCGAGGGAGGCTCCCTTGGCGCCGATAGCGGTGCGTCGGAACGATTGTACTTTCTCAATCATCCGCTTCGAGATCACAGCTTGGGGGTGTTTTTCGGAGAAAGCCTTAACCGCACTTTCTAGCTCACTGAGTCGGTAGTCCGGATCCCACCTCAGAGAGGTTGCGTAGAGGGCAACGGATTTCCCTATTTGCTCGATCGTAAAGTCATTCAATTCACGGCGGTGGGCAGCGTATCCTTCCACCTCTTGTTCAGAGAGTGCGGCCAATCGCTCGGCTGATGCTCCACGAGCGGTTGCTTCGTTAAGCGCGGCCCTTGGTGGGTATACGAGGCGAGCGAGCGATTCTTTGCGAAAGGATTCATAAGCGATGAGGGCATCTGTGTCGGGAGAGCCAGCTATCTTGAGGGCTCCGTGATCCTTTCTTTCGTTTTGGATAACCACTCTCTGTCCCTTGTCGATCGCTAGTGAAATTTTACGGTCGCCGGGAAAAACCAAGCTAAACAACCCCGGTCCGCCGTCGAACCGCTGATTAAAGTTGCCCCCAGAGTCGAGTGAGAGCTCCCCCTCGAGGGTTTGGGTTTTGAGTTCGAGATTCTCCCGAAAAAGTTTGGGACCTTCATCTGGGCCGACTCCTGGAAGCGATCCTGAAATCCAAAAATCACCCATGGCGATAGGATGGAGGAGAGCTATGGTGGCTAGTAGCGGCAAAAGTCCCTTAGTGACGAATCTTGGATTTAGTTTTACTAGCATTGAAATGAAGAGTGGTTAAATCGAAAAGACCTACGCTTTGAATCGAGGTTTAATTTCAATGTTGTTCCACTTTTCGGTTTGGGGAGATGGGGAACTTCAAAAATTGGCAGTAATTCGAGATCTTTGCTCGTAGAGAAAGGATTAAGAAGCAAGACTAGAGTCCATTCAATCTTCGCCTCCTCTCCATGCCACCTAAATTATCCCTGAGCCTTCTGATTTTCCTCGGTTTTAATCTAACTGCGTTCGGCCAATCGATGACTTCGTCCGAAATACTTCACGAGCTGCAAAAACTGAAAAAAGTGGGTTCTGTCCTCTATGTGGCGGCTCATCCAGATGACGAGAACACGACTTTGCTCTCGTACTTGGCTCAGGAAGAGAAGCTAGAAACGGCTTATCTCTCGCTAACGAGGGGCGGTGGCGGTCAAAACTTGATAGGTTCTGAATTGAACCAGGAACTCGGCCTGATCCGGGCGAACGAATTACTGCAAGCCCGCAGAATTGACGGGGCCATTCAGTTGTTCACCCGAGCCCGAGATTTCGGCTATTCCAAGAACCCGGAAGACACGCTTGAAAACTGGGAGGAAGACGAGGTGCTCGGAGATGTGGTGTATGCGGTACGCCACTTCAGACCGGATGTCATCATTACTCGTTTCAATCCCGCGGCAGGGCCGACTCATGGTCACCATACGGTGTCTGCCCAATTGGCTCTGAAGGCATTTAGCCTAGCGGCCGATCCGGATGCCTTTCCGGAGCAATTGAACGAGCTTGAAACGCATCAGGCAAAAAGGATTTTCTGGAACGGATTTGGGCAAAGAAGAAGGGGTGGAGGCGGGCCGCCACCCGCGAACTTGGAAGACGAACCGCGCGAAGTGGTGTCTTTGGAAGTTGGACGTTACAATCCGTATTTAGGAACTTCCTACACGGAGCTTTCGGCAAGAAGCCGCAGCATGCACAAGAGCCAAGGTTTTGGTCGGGCAGGTCAGCGCGGATCTCAGGAGGAGCGAATGGTCTTGCTGGCCGGTGAACCCGCAGACGGTGATTTCCTTAAGGGAGTCGAAACCAGCTGGCGCCGTTATTCCGGTAGTTCGCAACTGGATTCGATATTCGAAAGCGCCATTAGCAACTTTGATGCGGCGGCTCCCTGGAAATCAGTACCAGCATTGTTAGAGATAGACGCGCTACTAGAAAAGCTTCCTGTTGATCGGCAAGTTCGTTCCAAGCGGAACTCGTTGCACAGTCTCATTGCGGCTTGCATGGGGCTTCATTTGCAAGCGCGAGCGCCTCAGTCCGACTTGACGCCCGGTGAGACCGTGCAGGTTGATGTGGAAATGGTAAACCGTTCCCCCATCGAAGCGAGAGTTATCAACTTGGCGGCGAATCTCTTCGAGAGCTCTCGTTGGCCCGACGAAATCTCGTTAGGCCGTATGGAAGATTTGGATAAAAAGTTGGACTCAAACGCAGTCGAGACTGTTTCGCTCAATGTGGATCTGCCGATCGATTCTCCTCTTACGCGCCCTTACTGGCTTGAGGACGAACCAAGCGTGGGTATTTATAGTCTTCGCAACCAGCGATTGCTGGAATTGGAGTCGATACCATCTTCACTTTCTGTTTCGGCCATTGTTGAGATCGAGGGTCGCCCGGTCGCTTTAAATGTTCCGGTGGTTCAGGTTGTTAGTGATCCCGTGAAAGGTGAGGTGCACGAGCAGGTCGTGATACGTCCCGAGATAACTCTCACGCCTGAGAATTCCATTTTGCTTTTTGAGAATTCGCAAGCCAAGGAAATCGAAGTGCTCGTCCAGAGCAGTGTGGAGGCGGCGTTCGGAAAATTGACGGCAGAGGGTCCGAAGGGCTGGAAGGTCAGCATTGCCCAGCCAGAGTTTGAGTTGGGAGATGGGCAGAGATCACAGCGAATCCGGGTAAAGTTGACGCCTCCTGCTACCGCTTCGGAAGGAAAAATCGTCTTCAAGGCGGTTGGCGAGTCGGGTAAGGAATTTGATTCGAGCTATCGGGAGATCTTCTACGAGCATATTGGCCGTCAGCCGATTCTCAATCGAGCGGTCACTAAGGTGACAAGACTGGACCTAGGGCGCGGAGGTAACCGAATTGCCTGCATCGAAGGGGTGGGGGATACCGTTCCGGAAACTCTGAGCAAGATCGGCTATGAAGTAGACATGGTCTTGGTTGAAGAATTGGAGGAAGGGCGTCTAGATAGCTATGACACGGTGATACTCGGACCGCGCGTTTTTGACGCCCATGCGGGATTGGACAAAAGATTTGATGTGCTGCTCAACTATGTAGAGAATGGCGGAACGCTTGTGACCCAGTATAGCACGACAAGCTTTAGAGTAAAGTCACAGTTCACATCCCCTTACCCCATTCGATTGTCCAGAGATCGTGTTTCCGAGGAAAAAGTAGAGATGCGGTTGCTTCAGCCAGATCACACTGTATTTAACTACCCTAACAAGATTACTAAAATCGACTTTGATAATTGGATACAGGAGAGAGGGCTTTATTACGCTTCGTCATGGGACGATCGCTATGACGCGCTGATCTCCGCGAACGACAGAGGGGAGCCCCCGAGAGATGGAGGACTTTTAGTGACCCAGTACGGTAAGGGCTGGTACGTGTACACGGGACTTTCCTTTTTTAGACAGTTGCCAAATGGGAATCCAGGCGCGATACGACTATTTGTGAATTTAATTTCTTTAGGCCATGGAGACTGAACCCGAGAATGAAATTGTAGCTTCCGTCAAAGACGAAAGCTCTAAAGGCTGGACCAAGCTTTACTTGGTTGTGGTAGCCGCATTGGCGGGGCAGATCGCGTTTTATGCCTGGCTGACTAAAACCTTCGAGTAGTTTGAAGTCCACTAAGCATGAGCGGAATCGATATTGCTGTTTTAGGGGTAACCCTCTTCGCCATCGTCTTTTTTGGGGTTTGGATGACCCGAAATGACCAAAAGCTAGACGAGTTTCTAAAGGGAAATTCCAATAGTTGGGGAACGATAGGCTTATCGGTCATGGCTACCCAGGCTAGCGCGATCACCTTCCTTTCGACTCCGGGTTTGGCCTACGATAGCGGAATGGCCTTTGTGCAAAACTACTTTGGCATGCCGTTGGCCCTCATCCTGATCGCCATCGTCTTCGTACCCATGTATTACAAGCTCGAGCTGTGTTCGGTGTACGAATTTCTGGAGCATCGGTTCGACTCGAAAACACGCACTTTGGGAAGCGTGATTTTTCTTATTCAGCGGGGTTTCTCTGCTGGAATCACAATCTATGCCCCGTCGATTATCCTGACCAGCGTTCTCGGCTGGGACATGAATACTACGGTTATCGGAGTTGGCCTGGCTGTCGTTATCTACACGGTGACGGGAGGTTCCCACGCTGTGAGCCTTACTCACAAATACCAAATGACTGTGATTCTTACTGGAATGGCAGTCGCGTTTGGAATTGTTGTATACAAAATATCCGGACACGCAGGATTTAGGGAAAACTTGAGTATCGCGGGAGCGCTCGGGCATCTAAACGTGGTCGACTTCTCATTTGATTTGGACAAGCGTTACACGCTGTGGTCCGGATTGCTCGGCGGGTTCTTCCTCTCTCTGTCGTACTTTGGCACGGACCAGTCTCAGGCGCAGCGGTATATGTCCGGGCAATCGATTCGCCATAGCCGCCTGGGTTTGATGTTCAATGCCTTGTTGAAGGTTCCCATGCAGTTTATGATCCTGCTGCTAGGAGTTCTCGTATTTGTCTTCTACCAATGGGAAAAGCCACCTGCTACTTTTCTTCCTGAATCCATGACAGAGGCGGCGGTTGCTGCCGATGCGGAGACTTACCAAGACTATGAAAATGCGTTTATCAGCAATTTCGAAAGCCAGAAGACCGCGATGCAGGAATTCGTCGGCGCTTTGCGGGCAGGAGAAGAAGCGCTTACGCTCTCAAGCAAAGAAAAACTGAAGATCGCAGGAGAGGAGAGTCGGCAATCCCGAGCCGACTTGAAGACGCACATTACGACGGTTACCGGAGCGGAGAGCATGAAAGAAACGGACTACGTCTTTATTCACTTCGTCTTGAACGAGCTCCCAATCGGATTGATTGGATTGCTAGTCGCCGTTATCCTGAGTGCCGCTATGTCGTCAACCGCTTCAGAATTGAGCGCATTGGCGACCATTTCCACGGTTGATTTCTACCAAAGCCATTTCAGCAGAAACCGCTCGGATGCCCATTATAAAACGGTTTCGCGTGTGTTCACGGCAGTTTGGGGTGGGCTGGCGATTCTCTTTGCCCTCTTTGCGAGTATGGTGGAAAGTCTGATCGAAGCGGTGAATATTGTTGGTTCGCTGTTTTATGGAACGGTACTTGGACTGTTTTTAGCGGCGTTCTTCATTAGGAGAATCGGAGCGCACGCCGCTTTCATCGCCGCGATCATTGCTCAATTGTCGGTTTTGTTTATTTACTTCTCGGATATCGTCCAGATCGGCTACCTCTGGTATAACCTAATTGCATGTGGCCTGGTGATTGTATTGAGCTTGATGCTACAAACTGTGATGGGAGGCAAGAAGGTCTAGTGTCCTCACCGGTAATTTGTTTTGGCCAGCAGCCCTGCGGGATTTTCCCGAATCGGTTTGTGTTTTCAAAAATAAAAACCGCCCGACGATTACAGTCTAAAATTGGAGGTAGAATTGTATTCTTCCTGCACGACAGCGACCATGACTTTCGGGAAACCTGCGTTAGTCTAGTCAATCGTCATACCGGCAAGACAGAGCGAATTAACTTCGAGTTCGTAAACAAGATCCAGAAGCTTTACTCTCCTTTGTATTGCAAGTCGATAAAGCCTGGTTGGAAGGAGAAAACTCGACGCTGCCTGCCAAATTTGGTCGCCCCGGAACTTGTCGAGATTTTCGATTCTGTTGAATCCTCAAACGTTGCAGAATTTTGCATAGAGATGTATCAGAAGATGGGATTGCTAGGGGGAATTGAGATCGTGCGTTCAAGCGATCCGGAGTTGCGGGAAAAGGCGATTAAAGTGAATGACTACTTTTTGGATACACCATATGAGGGGGAGATCGTTAGAGCGCGTCATCGAGAGGAAGGCTATTGCCTCTTTAAAGGCGGTGGCAAATTTATCCCTATTGAAGTCCCTGTCGTTCGGAAGTCGATGATTAGCCCGGCCCGGGATACTCGCCTCCGTTGGATGCAATCTGTGGTGCATTGCACTCATTACATCGCAGGGGAAGGGGAAATTCAGTACTTGAATCAAAGTGATGCTCCTGAGATTGAATTTGTGAAGCGTGACTTTATTGAAAGATCAGGAGATGCATACGCAGAGTGGAAACATGACTGGTAGCCGCATTTTAGTTTTTGGGGCTCATCCGGACGACATAGAGTTCGGTTGCGGCGCTGTGCTCTTGGACGCAGCAGCCCGTGGCGCTAAAATCGATCTAGTAGTGCTCTCTAGAGGCGAAGCGGGATCCCATGGAAATCGATCCATTCGTGAGAAGGAAGCCCTAAAGGCTGCTGAAATGATGGGGGCCGCGCTTCACTTTGCCTCAACTCCAGGAGACACGCGTCTTCAGGCTGACCTTGAAATCAAACTTCTCGCAGCGAAAGAGATTCGTCGACTCAAACCAGATTTGGTTTTTGCTCCAACGGGTCATCTGAATCAGCATCCTGACCATCGTGAGACCAGCCGCCTCGTTCGGGATGCGAATCGTCTCGCGCGGTACGGCAAGACCCCGGGTCTTGAAAACTGGGAGCCGCACGCAAGCCGGGCGCTTCTGTTCTACGATATTTCGAGTGAGTCTTCGGGGATGGATGGATTGGTGCCCATTCTCGTCGATATTTCCCCCCAAGTGGAGAAATGGACAGAGCTGATGAAGTGCCACGAAAGTCAGACCGGGAGTCTAGACTATGTCGACTTGCAGCTTTCGCGGGCGCGCACCTTGGGGATACAAGCAGGTGTGGACTCCGCTCTCCGTCTTTATTCTGAAGGGCCCTTGCTTTGGAGTTCGATTGAGATGGTCCTTTCCGCTTCTGGACCTCGATTGTAACTCGCTTTGAGTATGGATAAACCGCTGAATATCGCCTTGCTTTGTCATCCTACCGTAGGCGGTAGCGGAATTTTGGCTACAGAACTCGGGCACCGGCTGGCAGATCGCGGGCATGAGATATTCGTGATCTCCGAGCGTCTACCATTCCGGTTGAGAGAGGACCATCCTCGGATTCACTTTTGCGAATCAACTCCGGTGGAGTTCCCCCTTTTCAAAAGCCCTGACCACACGCTTCCACTAGCCACGCGGATCGCTGAGGTTTGCGCGAATCATCGCATTGATCTTATTCATGCTCACTATGCGATTCCGCATACCGCCGCTGCCTGGATTGCCAAAGAGCTAATCGGCCAGGCGGCGCCGCCGATTATTACGACCCTGCATGGCACTGATATCATCTATCTTGGAGCGATGGCGGAGTACAGGCCCTTGCTTCAGCATGTTCTTGAAGCATCGAATTTGGTGACTTGCGTTTCCCGGAACTTGAAGGAGCGCACCGAGCAGCTTTTTAACCTCGTCGCTGAAATTGAAGTAGTACCGAATTTTTTCGAACCCAAGCCGGTTACTCGATCACGGGAGGACGTACGAGCTTCTTTGGATGTTGGGGATGGGGTATTGGCAATTCATGCCTCGAATCTCCGGTCAATAAAGCGAATCGATCTGATGCTGGATGCCTTTAAGAAAGCAGTATCCCTTTGCGATGCGAATCTCCTGATTTTGGCGGGAGCCGACACGTCACGGACCCGAACTGAGATTAAGAAGCGTGATCTCGAGAGTCATGTCCGAATCGTTGATGATGTGTATGAGATAGATAATTACTACGCAGCGTCGGACTTCACCTTATATACTTCGGAATATGAGAGTTTCTGTTTAGGGATTCTAGAGGGGATGAGGCACGGGTTGCCCAGTGTCGCCTTTGAAGTTGGAGGCATCCCTGAAGTCGTGGTCAATGAAGAGTCGGGTATCCTAGTTCCGTTTGGCGATACCGAATCGTTAAGCGCCGCGATTGTAAGGCTAGTCGAGGACCGAGATCGCCGAAAGGAGATGGGGGCCAGTGCAAGGGCGAGGGCCGAAAAAGAGTTTTCAGCCGACGCAATTGTAGATTCCTACCTGGGAGCCTATAGAAGAGTTCTGGCTCGCGAGAGTTTGACGTAAACGTAGCTAGACTGCTTGCCCCAGCCAGTCCCCAAATCAAATTTCAACACCTTTTGTTGCAATTGCCGCGAGTTTCTCCAAACTTAGTTCTATGAAGATTCTGTTGATCGTAACTGCAATTCTGTCCCCTCTCTCTCTTCTTGCCCAAAAATACCCGCCGAAAGATTGGCAAATCTCCACGGCGATTTTGGCGGCGCCAGAGCTTGAGCGTGAAAACGCGACGGTGATCGGTTATGACAGGGGTGGCGAATTGACCGTTATTCGGCAAGGTACGAACGATCTTATCTGTCTAGCAGACGATCCGAGCCGGAAGGGTTTCAGCGCAGCCTGCTATCACAAGAGCCTAGAGCCTTTCATGGCTCGTGGACGGGAATTGAAAAAACAAGGCAAGTCTGCCGAGGAGATTTTCAATATCCGGGAGGAGGAGGCAAAAGCGGGCACTCTTGAAATGCCCGAACACGCATTGCTCAATGTTTTTACGGGACAAGTGAACGAGACGACCAAGGAAGTGGAGAAGACACATCTGAGATATGTGTATTACATTCCTTTCGCCACGTCCGAAAGTACGGGTCTACCTCTGGCCCCGATTTCTCCGGGCGCGCCCTGGATCATGAACCCCGGCACGCATCGGGCGCATATCATGATTACGCCCCCGAAAGATAAGTAGCGTCAGCCGTTTATCTCGCGGTTGATTCGTTCTTCAAGCGCTTCCCTGCTAATCGTTCCTGAGTGCCGCCATTTTTCTTCGCCGTTGACGAAGAGAACGAACACAGGAACTCCTTGAACTTCATACTGGTCCGCAATTTCGGGGTTCGCGTCCACATCGATTTTAAGGATCGCTGCCTTTCCTTTGAGTTCCGAGCCTATGGCATCAATGACGGGTTCCATCTGTTTACAGGGGGCGCACCATTGCGTTTGAAAGTCGACCAAGGCGAGGCGGCTTTGGGTTAGGGTGCGCGCAAAGTCGCTGGGACTGATGGATGGGGTGAGTTTTGTGGATACAGAATCGGCCTTCTCCAGGGGAAGCTCTGCCTTGTTCCATGCGCCGATTCCCCCCAAGAGGTTGTACACCTTGCTAAATCCATTTTTGCTCATGGTCTTAGCTGCTTGGGAACTGCGACCTCCCGAACGGCAGTAGACATAGATGGGTTTGTCTTTCTGCATGAAATTTAGCTTTCGCTCGAAATTTTCGTCGTAAATGTTGAGTACACTGGCACCCGGGATCTTTCCTTGCGCCACTTCCTCGGGGGTTCTCACATCCAACAAAATGCCTTCCCCGCTATCGACGAGAGCCTTGAATTCGTCCACCGAAAGGTCTTCGATTTGCGAGTCCGCAAAGGCGGTCCCGGCTGCGAGAAGCAAAGTAATGGTAAATCGGCTTAAAAAAGAATGCATGGTGCGATTGATTGAATGGTTGATTGTCTCAGAGAGTTTGGAAGAAAAGTAGAATGGTGGCGAATCAATTTTAGGGGGTGAGTCGATTCGGTTCTGTGTTGAACTGCAGGGACAGGCAACCTAGGAATGGGAGTTTGGATCGTTGCCTTAAGGTAATCTCTGTATCGCTTGCGCTTTTTATGACCTCGAGTGATTCGATTGACTGCTTAAGGCCAACGATTTCCAGCAAGGAGTTAGCGAATATTATGGAATACAGAAGAATGGGACGAACGGGACTGAAGGTTTCCGAGCTCTGTTTGGGGACGATGACGTTCGGAAAGTACACGGATCTTACGGAGGCAGAGCGACTCGTCGACCTTTCTTTCGATGCCGGTATAAACTTTATCGACACAGCGGACGCCTATGGAGCAGGGGATTCAGAATCGTATCTCGGGAGAATTTTAAAGAATCGTAGGGATGACGTTGTGCTAGCGACGAAGTTCTTCAATCCCATGGGACCGGGTATCAATGATTCGGGGATGAGCCGCGTTCGTATCTTCAAAGCGATTGAAGCGAGTCTGCAACGGCTGAAGACAGACTACATTGACGTCTATTATATCCATCACGTAGATACCGAAACACCACTTGAGGAAATGCTGGAGGCTCTCAACGATCTTGTTCGATCGGGAAAAGTTCGCTATATCGCCTGCAGCAACTATGAAGCTTGGCGCTTGATGGAATCGCTTTGGATTAGCGATAGCCGTCATTGGGCGCGCTTTGAATGTTACCAGCCTCAATACAATCTTGTGATTCGAGACATTGAAGAGGAACTTGTGCCGCTGTGCGAATACAAGGGATTGGGAATCGTTACGTGGAGTCCACTGGCCAATGGATTTCTAACCGGAAAGTACCGAGGCAAAGGAAGTGTGCTTGAGGGTACACGTTCGGAAGATAATTGGGTCTACAATCCCAGCTTCTTCGCGGACAATGCGGAAGAAACTTTGGACGTCGTTCTGAAGATTGCGAATGAGATGAACGTGTCAGCCGCCCAAGTAGCAACGCGATGGATACTGGAGCAACCGTCGATGACATCGGTCATCGTGGGCGCACGGAACTGTGAGCAGATGAGAGACAACCTCGGAGCGAGTCGCATCCGATTCAGTTCGGAGCAACTCGAGCGGTTGAACAGGGTGTCTAAACTTAAAGATCGCTATCCCAAGTCCATGGAGTGGAATATGAGTGAGAGGCGGGCTAGCGCGGTAAAGATGCCTCAATCGGAGGACTAATTTCTGATCAACGAGAGTAACGAAAATCATGAGTGTAGCAATAATCACAGGCGGTGGTTCTGGAATCGGTAAAAGCGTCGCAATCGCTTTAGGCAAGGCGGGGTATTCCGTATCACTAGCGGGAAGACGGCAGGAGGCTCTGGATGAGACGGTGGCAGCCATTCGGGACAGCGGAGGCAGCGCAGTTGCGATTCAAGCCGATATTACGAACCCAAAAGGTGTGGATGCGCTCTTCTCAAAAACGGTTGAGGAATTCGGTCGAGTAGATTTGCTTTTCAACAATGCCGGCATGTTTGGATCGGCGGTCCTTCTCGAGGATTTGACTCTCGAAGACTGGAAAGCGGTGGTCGATGTGAATCTGACGGGAGCCTTTCTCTGTACGCAGGCGGCATTTCGGGTAATGAAAGATCAGGATCCTCGCGGAGGCAGGATCATCAACAATGGGTCGATCTCCGCCCAGACTCCGAGACCCAATTCGTCCCCCTATACGGCGACCAAGCATGCCATAACTGGGCTAACGAAGTCTACCTCGCTCGATGGCAGAAAATACGACATCGCTTGTGGCCAGATCGATATTGGAAACGCGACGACGGATTTGACTGCCAAGATGAAGAAAGGAGTACCTCAAGCGGATCTTTCCATTAAGGTTGAACCCACGATGTCAGTAGAAAACGTGGCCAATGCGGTGCTCTACATGGCGAGTCTGCCGCTAGATGCGAACGTCCTCACTATGACTGTGATGAGCACGAAGATGCCCTTCGTGGGAAGAGGCTAGAAGGAGTTGGGAGCGATGGTTCTCTACTTGCTTGGGTCGTGGGGAGCGTCAGCGTAGCTATCGCTATTATTCGGGAAGTGGATTCCGAGCTTTCTCTTGAGAGGAGTGAAAACCCATGTTAGATAAGAGAACCGTTGCCTAGGCACTTCAGGGCGTTTTTATAATGCGTTCCGATTGAAAGGGGCAAACGCAAATCTGGAGAAATATGAAGTTACGGGACCAAGTTGCAGTAGTAACGGGTAGTACAAGTGGAATGGGGAGAGCGATCGCGAAGCTGTTCTGCAGTGAGGGAGCAAAAGTTGTAATTTCGGGACGCAACCGGGATCGAGGCCAAGAAATCGTCGACGAGCTAAACGGTTCCAAACAGAGAGCCGTTTTCGTGGAAGGCGACGTGGGGGAACTTGAAACGAACCGCCTGATTGTCGAAACCGCAAGGGACGCGTTCGGAGGCGTAGACATTTTGGTCCCCTGCGCGGGTACCCTTGGATTGGGCTCGATTACCGATATTTCTCCCGAGGATTGGAGGCGGACGATGGACGTAAACCTTAACAGCGTGTACTACCTCTTTCATCTGGGGATACCTGAACTCAGGGCCCGCGGAAAGGGCACCATCGTCGCGATTGGATCGATTGCCGCCTATCGAGGCTTCCCGGGCCACGCTGCCTACTGCGCGTCAAAAGGTGCCTTGATTCCTTTGATAAGACAGGTTGCGATGGATTATTCGCCCGAAATAAGGGCTAATATTATTTGTCCTGGACCAGTGGATACTCCTCTCCTGTGGTCCTCGGCCGAAGCATTTCCGAATCCGTCCAAGGCGGTTTCAGATGTGGCGGAGCGCACGCCGATGAAGAGATTGGGAGCTCCTGAAGATATTGCCAAGGCAGCGTTATTTCTCGCTTGTGATGACTCCTCCTGGATTGATGGAGCCGCCCTCGATATTGATGGTGGAATAATGGGTAGCTGAGTCGCCGCTTACTGGATACAAAGTCTAGACAGCAGATCGCTTTGAACGTGCGTTTGGACTTCGGATTGAGGAATGAAATTCATGTCCTCATATTCAAATCCCGGTGATACGGCTTCACTAATCAATCCGTAGTCGCCGGATTTAAGCTCGCTGGCTTTCCACCAGCCCGACGGAACCGTAAGTTGCAGTTGCTGACCTTCGTCGGGGTTAGTTCCCAGTATTGCCTGGCTCAGCTCTCTCTCGGGAGATACAAGCGTGTATGTGATGGGGCTGCCTTGATGGAAAAAATGGATGATGTCAGACTGGTTGACATGCAGGCACCCGATCGGTGATTCTCGTGTAAGCAAATAATGGATGCAAGTTAGCAATTTTCGATCGGATCCATTGGGTCCAACTGCAGCACTGATTTGAGACTCGTAGGTGCGCTTGAAATACCCGCCCTCGGGATGGGGTTCTAGATTTAGATAGTCAATAAGCTCTCTAGCAGAATTCATAGCAACGACCCGAGGCAGGAACCCAGTTTGACGAAGCGTGAATCTAGCGAGCAAAAAAGAACAGCGTAAAAATTAGCGCTTTCATTTCGCTTCAATCCATTTCCAATTAGACTGCCTGTGCTTCTGGAACTGCTTTAGCGGCTGACTGTCTCGCTCGATAATTTATTATCAGAATCAGTGCGATAGGCACTCCATAGTCTCCCCAGCGTTCGATGAATTCGAATATATTGATGATGCCACCTTCCGTGACATATAGGAATTCGGTTATCACTTTCCAGGCGAAAACGAACCATATGATGGGCAGTATGGGAAGCGCGAATACGACGACTCCTAGTATGATCTCGAACCAGCCAACGGCATTGATAAAGCCGACATCCGCGGGAATACCAATTGAAGAGAAATGATTGATAAGCATTCCTTTCTCAACAAATGCCCCAAAGCCTCCGTGTCCGATGAGAAGTAAAGCCATGGTTAGTCTGCAGATGAAATGGAGTACACCGATTTTATCGTTGTCCAGTTTGGGCTCTGTATAGCCCGAAAACCAGTCTTTCCACTTCATAGCTATGGCACCTCCTAGGATGAGGAGCATCAATGGAGGCAAGAAGTTCCCTGCTCGTTCCCAGAATTCCCAGGTTCCTGGCGTGCCAGAAATCGGCCGAAGAATGGCTGTCCACAAAGCCCAAATAAGCATCCACATAATGATGATCCGCCGCGGTTTTATGAGAAGCAGAATTCCCATAATGATGTCCAAGGCCCCAATGATAGGCATTAGTTTCCAGGCGATGTCATCTGGAATGCCCTGAGATCGGAAAAAGGGTAGCCATCCTTCTTTGGTGATAACACCCCAAGCGCCATGACCTATGAAACAACAAGCTGCTGTGATGCGTAGGACCCAGTGAAGGCGTGCTTGGAGTTGTTCGCGAGTCGTGGGTTTGAGGAATGATTCTGACATAACAGATTTGATTTGGGGAGTTTGTGAATGTGTTGAGAGACTAAAAGAAGATGCGGAAGGCTGAACTCGCGGTCCAGCCCTTGAAAACATTGATACCATTTGCTGTTTCAATGTCGTCGTATTCGATTCCGGATACGATTTTCATATTGTCGCCACAAAAGTAGTAATTGAATCCTAGATAAAAATTGTGATGCACATCGCCGCGTCCTCCTGTAAGAGACATATCGGCTTCCCCTCTCGCCCCTGCGGATCGGGCATAGCGACTATTGAGGCGGATGCCCTCAGGGGAATCGGCATTCTGATACTGATATCGTGAAACAAGCTTTATCTTGTCCTCGACTAGCCAGCGCATGGGCATAATGGAAAGCCCCCAAAATCCTCCGTCACGATCCGGATCGGTGGTTGCTCCATTTTCTCCAGTCCCAATCGTCGAGTGGATTTCCCAAGGGCCCTTGTGAAGGCGTAGGATGGCGCTTCCTCCCCATTCGTTTCCCCGCGCTAACTGGTCCTCTGAAATGTCAGCGTCTTGCGTATAAGCACTGAATACAAGTTCCTTCAAATCGAAGTTCGATCCCTCTGTCATGTTGTGGATCCATTGCGAATAGAAGAGAGTGCCATCTTCCCATCCCGGGAACTCGTCGTCCTGAGTGGTAGAGTAGATGCCGAAGTCGATATCATTGTTGTCTTTCGCTACTCGAATCCACGCTCCGGCCGGGTGCGAGCCACCTTCGTCTGTAGGCCAGAGCTTGTTCGAAAAGGGAGATCTCTCGACCGGGTTGAATAGAAACGCGGACCTTTGCCATTCGTCAGCTAGCTTCAGGCTGCGTCTTCCATATCCAACTTCGAAACGTTTGTAGTGAGAGTAGGAAGGGTTTCCTTTGGCGAAGTCGTACGAGAGATAGAGATTACGAAAGTGCTGGAACTCGATATCCTGGTCTCCCGTCGCGGCGTTTTTCCCCTGGGTGAGGCTCAGAACCGTCTTGAGGAAAAACCCATCTAGAAATTTGACGTCTCCCCCAAGCCAGATGCGCCGGAATTCAGATTGGGAGTCGGAAAAACCCTTTCCTGCAGAGTCCGTTCCATCTACGTGCCCAATTTGGTATTGGGCCATGCCGAAGAGCTTAATATGCTCGATGGGTCCATCTTTGGAATCAAAGACGTGACCCATCGTTTGGAGTGTGTCGCAGGGTTCTTCGGCAGGTACGGTCGTGCCGAGTGCGAAAAGCGTAATAGCGATAGAATTAGGGAGCTTTAGCATGAAAAACTTTTGGAATTTGATGTATGGGACGAATCCAACCTTTTGGCGAACCAAAAATTCAATGTGACAACAGACGGTGATTAACGGAATGTGAAGTGGCTTTGGACATGCAGAACCCTGATAATTGCGATCGCTGTTATGGGTGACGACATAATTAACGTATCGACGACTGGGGGGCTGAGAGACTTGATTATCAATTGTGAAATTTAAGGATCGGAAAGGTTTTCAGCCGGTTTCTGACCCCCAAATATGATGAAAACGCATCGATTTACCCCTCTGCTTCGGCTGTCTGGATTATTCCTAGCGGTCACTTCACTAATTCTAGGCGAATCTCCAAAGTACGATTCATCTGCAAATGGGGCGCATATCGACTGGGATGCGAAACCTCACGAGGGAGCGCTTCCAGCAGGTGTTCAATGGAAGACTTTCCGAAGCGCTGCGGCTGGGCAGGATGTTAGCTACTATATTTACTTGCCTCCACAGTACCGTGCCGATGATGAGAACCGGTATCCGGTAATCTATAACCTGCACGGGAATGGAAAGACATCCTTTCAAGGATTTCAGGATATGGAGCTCCTCCATGAGGGGATTCAAGACGGTCGTTGGCCGCCAATGATTATTGTGCGACCCAATGGCGGGCGAACGACTTTCTATAAGGATTCATATGATGGAAAAATTCCGCTTGAGACGGTTGTCATTAAAGAGCTAATACCGCACATTGACCGGAGTTATCGGACGATCGCGAAACGAGAAGGGCGATGCATTGAGGGCTTCTCTATGGGGGGACGCGGTTCCACGCGACTAGCCATGAAGTATCCACAGCTGTTTTGCTCGCTGAACTGTCAGGCGGGAAACGTGCCGCGAACGTCGGAGGGGTTCGACCCCAGCAAGCCCGGCGATTACCCGAACAACTACTTGGGGCCGGAAAAGCAAAACTTTATCGACAACGATGCGTTCAAGCTGCTGGAGAAGAATGTCGACCAAATTCGCGGAAAAATGCGAATCAATGTTTTCTGTGGCACGAAGGATCCTGGGCACCTAGTGACCATACGCGATTTTCATCAGGCCCTACTGGATCTGGATGTGGACCATACGTATCTAGAAATCGAAGACATGGATCACAATCGGGTGGCAACCATGGAACTGTATCGGGATATCTGGTTTGACTATCATGTGGAATCCCTGCACCGCACGGGCGCGTTGAGCCGATAGGTGAGTGCGTCGCCGAGTTTGCGCTCGGCAGGGATCGACGGCCCGGCGATCTGCATCGACAGGGTCGAGAATTAGGTTTTCTTTTTTGGGAAGTAGGGCGGGCATTCGCCGCCCCACGTTCGGGAAACCAGATCTCTTGCCGAACTAGTGTTTGACGAGCGTAAGCTTGTTGATGCGGCCAGTGGCGTTCCAGTCTTGCACGTAAAGGTTTCCAGACTTGTCGTAGCTCAGGCCATGCGGCGCAGTGAACACACCCGCAGGAATGTCTCTGATCTCAGTTTTGAAACCAGCTCGCTGTTCCTCAATCGGGTTGTCTCCGAGGAAGGCGACAGGCGTTCCCGTTTTGTCGAGGATTGTGACCCGTCCGGCGAGTTCAGCCACGGCGCAGTAATCGCCAAAAAAGCTAACGGCGCAGGGACGGCGCAGATTGGTTGCGTGGATTCCGATTTGGTTGCCTTCAAGATCGTAGTGCTTGAGGCGATGATTTTCACGATCCGATACGAGTAGCCGTGGTTCACCGAAACGGTTGTCGATCGAAATGCCATGGCAGGTTTTGGTCTGGTCTTCATCAGTCCCCTTGCTCCCGAAGGTCTTGAGCAATTTGCCTTCCGGGCTAAAGATGTGGATTAAGTTGGATCCATAGCCGACAGCGGCATAGATTCGCCCGTCTGGCCCGACGGTGACCGCGGTGACCCCTTTTAGTGTCCCTGGTATGGGCTGGGCTTCCGTGTTGGCGATTTCGAGGACGATGTTACCCTTGAGGTCGAGCTTAACGATACGTTCCCCTTTCACGTGCGCTCCGTAAAGGTACTCCTTGCCCTTCTCGTTTCTGATGGTGAGCGAGTGGGTCCCGATGCAGTCGAGGGCGATGCTCTTGATAAATTTTCCGTTGGGACGAAAGACGCAAATCCCGCGTTCGGCCTGGGTGGAGACGTAAATTCTGCCTGATTTATCGACAGCTACGCCACCGTGGGTGGAGCCGATTGGCTTGCCGTCCGGAAATTGGGCCCAATTGGGGTGGGTCTTATAGGTGTTTCGGCCATTACCGGTTAAAACGGAATGATCGAGAGTATTCTCGTCGGGCCCATGATCGCCTTCGTGCCCGATAGCAGGGGAAACAAGAGCGATTGAAGCGATGAGAAGACTGAGGGCAGTCTTTTTTAGGGTAAGTATAGAATTCATTCGGGTAGGAAGATAGGGAAAATCGAAATTAGGTAAAGAAGGAAGCGGCTTGCCTCTCATGACGATTGTTTGTCTCAGTAGCGGATATTCTTGGTAATATTGAGAAACGCCAAGTCCATATTTATCTCTATCCATTCAATGAAACTACAACTTTTCGCTCTATTTTTGATTGCCGCAGTGTCCTCGGCACCCGCTGAACGTCCAAATATCGTGATACTCCTCGCCGATGACGCTGGCTACTCCGACTTTGGCTGTTTTGGCGGGAAAGCAAAAACGCCAAATATCGACCAGCTAGCGGCCGAAGGGCTCAAGCTTACGGATTTCCATGCCGCGGCCCCAAATTGCTCTCCGAGTCGAACGGGACTCTTGACCGGCCGCTATCCTTCGCGAGTAGGCGTGTACAGCTATATCCCAGAGCAAAAGGAAGGATTGCATCCGATGCACATGCCAGATTCGGAAGTGACGCTGGCGGAGTTATTGAAAGAATCTGGATACCAGACAGCCCATGTCGGGAAATGGCATGTCAGCGTGTTGCGTTCGACGCAGCCCCAGCCGAGTGACCAAGGATTTGACTACTCGTTCGGGACGACGAACAACGCCATTCCCTCCCACTTGAATCCCGTTAACTTTGTACGCAATGGCGAACCGGTTGGAGAAGTGAAGGGGTATGCGTGTCAAATCGTAGTGGATGAGGCGATACAATGGTTGAATAACAAAGAAGAGAATAGTCCTTTCTTTCTCTACGTGGCCTTTCACGAGCCTCACGACAAGATCGCTTCACCTCCAGAAATGGTGGCCCAGTATTCCGAGGGAAAGAAGCGAAACGAGTACTTGGCTAATATCCAGAATTTGGATGACGCAGCCGGCCGTCTGCTAAGACGGCTAGAGGAGTTGGGTCATCGCGAGGATACGATTGTCCTTTTCGCTTCAGATAATGGATCGCTGCATGATGCGAGCAATGGTGGGTTTCGGGGCCAAAAGTCCATGCTGTATGAAGGGGGAATTCGAGAACCAGGCATAATTCGTTGGCCGGCCAAGGTCCAAGCGGGAAGAACGAGCGACGCGACGCTGAACTTCGTGGATCTGTTGCCAACGTTCTGTTCTCTTACGGGAGTTGCGGCGCCGCAGGACCGTACTTTGGATGGCGTGGATTTCAGCCCCCTGCTTTTCGGTGATGAAAAATGGAAAAGAGACCAGCCACTGTTTTGGTACTTCTATCGTTCGATTGCGGGCTCCAGCCAGAGAGCGCAGGGCATGACAGGCAAGATGCCAGCGGGCGCTTTCCGCATAGACGATTGGCTGCTGATTGGATATCTCGAACATCCGAATATGCCAGATACTCATGCCATGGTTCCTTCGGATATGGACTTCATTCGAGAGTCCACGTGGGAAAATTTTGAACTCTACAACCTGCGGACCGATCGAGCGCAGAAGAAGGATCTATCCAACGAAAGACGGGCCCTCGTTAAACGGCTGTCTAAGGAGATGGCGGCAATTCACGCCAATATGGTCCAGGAAGGGCCCTATTGGAAATGGGAAGACCAATAGATTTGCCGAATTGGATCGTCACATACTACGAAGCTCAGAGGGGAATCTATCGAATTTGAATTGCCTCTCGTAGTCTCAGCGACCAGTTTTCGAAGGCTAGTTTAATAACCCAATTGCCAAATATGACAGTACGAATCGTTTCTTCATTCGCAGGAATTTTCCTGTCCATGCTAACTGCATTCGGTGCCGGATCGGGTCCTGAGTGGACCGATGTTGCGGAAGCCGACAAAACGCTCATGGGAGATTACGTGGGCGAGTGGTCCAATGCTCCGGAAAAGAGTTATCAGGAAATCAATCCTAGTCTGTGTGCCCAGGTAATCAATGTAGACAAGGGCAAGTATCGTATCAAATTCACCCAGGACCACAATCTGCGCGCAGAGATCTACTACTCGGGTGACGCGCAACTAAAGGGTGATACGATCGTGTTGAAGGATGGAGATTGGAATGTGCGAGTTACAAAGTCTGGTCTAACCGGGAAGGGCTCGATTGGAGGAAAGGTCGCGGATATCTCCTTGAAGCGTGTCCAGCTGGGATCTCCTACGATGGGGGCGAAGCCTCCAAAGGGCGCTATTGTCCTCTTCGATGGCAAAAACGCTGATGAGTGGGAGCACGAGGATGGCCGGGCGGTTACTTGGACGCTACTAGGAGATGGAGCGATGGAGATCAATCCGACGGCGGCTAACAGGGGTGCGAATCCACCTATTGGCGGAGGAATCCAGACCAAGCGGAAATTTAAAAATGTTCGCTACCACATGGAATTCCGCTACCCAGTAGAGCCGGGCAAGAGTGGTCAAGGTCGAGGAAACAGTGGATTGTTTTTCCAAGGATATGAGGCCCAGATTCTGAATAGCTACGGTTTGGATGGACTCTGGAACGAGCTGGGAGCCCTTTACAAAATGTCTCCCCCAAAAGTGAATGCCGCTCGCCCGCCTATGGAATGGCAGACTTACGATATCAACTACACAGCCCCCAAATTTGAAAATGGTAAACTCAAGGAGAATGCCCGAATAACCGTGCGTCTCAACGGAATCGTGGTTCACAAAAATGAGGAGCTTCGTCATCAAACCGCTCACAGGCAGGCGGACCGCGCGATACCCGCTCCAGACAAGGCGATGCCAATTTCGCTGCAAGATCACTCCAACCGTATCCAGTTTCGCAACATCTGGGTGAAAGAGCTTTAGTCCTCAGATCAAATTTCGAAGGCAGCTAGTCAAATACTCTAAGCTGTCTTGATTTGTCATAGTCGACCTTTTCTCTTGCTTTAATCAACCGGCCGCCGTTTCTGGCGATAGTTCTTTTTACTTTTAAGTCCGCAGATTTCAGGAAACGCCGTGTGAATCGGCGACAGTCGCGCTGAGGTATGGAGCCCATTTTGCTCTGAGTCCTATTGCTGGCTGCGGATAAGATACCGATTGAATCGAAATTCGATTCGTCAGAAGCTTGTCGCGTAAACAAGTGGTATGGAATGATTCGTCTACGCTTATCGCTAGTCGAATTCATCGCGTTCCTAGCCGTCTCAGTAATTTGAGACGAGTGGGTCAACGCGTAGCCATGGGTTGTCCGTATCTTAATTTTCGCGACAGAAATTTAGGTACGGAAAAACATGACAGCTCAAAATAGACTTAGAAAACGATTCCTTGCGATTAAAGCAGGCCTATTGGGGGTAACTGTGGTTGTACTGACGTCTACGAAGGCGGAGGAGCGTCACGAGCTTGATCCCTACATTGTCGGCGCGACTCGAACCGAGCGTGATGCGAGTACCTTGGGAATTAGCGCAGACGTCTTGTTGGGGAGCGATGTTGATCGTAAAATGTACCGTGATATGCGGCAGGTGTTGTTCGACGTGGCAGGGGTTTATTCGCAAAGCGATGAGGCATTGGGCTCGACAGCGGAAGTTATGATTCGAGGGAATTCGGGTTCGCGGGTTCTGACTATGGTTGACGGCGCAAAAACCAATACTTCGATTTTTTCCAATGGCCGTTTCATCACTGGAGCGAGTGGCTTTAATTTGGGACGAGTCGAAGTGGTTCGAGGAGCCCAAAGTACGCTCTATGGATCCAGCGCGATCGGTGGAGTGATCCTTCTAGAGACGAGGCAAGGGCGAGGAGCGCCACGTTACACATTTACCAATGAATTGGGATCGTTTAACAGCTTTCTAACTGCTATTCAGGGACAAGGTGAATCAGGTGAACTTGATTTTTCTTTTCATGCCGCCAGTCAAGAGAGCGACAACGAACTTAGTGACAATGAAGGCAAGATGAAGAGCTATTCTTTCCGAATGGACTATGACTTGTCTGAGAGCACGACCGTCGGAATTTCGTCGCGGGGTGAATTTTCGGATTACAGTAATCCAGTGGGCGATTTGACGCCTCCTCCCTCAACGCGTGTGCAAAGCGATACGATAGCGGTAAGCGCTTATTTAAAAACGAGTCGTGAAAATTGGACTCAGAAGTTTACCGCCTCTATGCTTGACGAGTATTATCGGCAAACAGGATTCATCTACATTGGAGATGCGGCAAACTGGTCTCTCGATTGGCAGAATACTTTTGATGTATCAGATTCATTGAGACTGGTGGCAGGGTCAACCTGGGAGCGTCAGGAGGGAAACGACAATTCGTTTCCGGAAAGCGAGAGCGATAACTGGGCTCTCTTTGCCCAAGCGGAGATCGAAGCGAGTGAAGGGGTTAACCTCGTTTTGGGAGCGCGACACGATGATTTTGAGATCGCGGGTTCGAAGACAACTTGGCGGGTGAATGGGGCCTGGGAACTTTCCACCAAAACGAAACTTCGCGCGGCTATTGGCACTGCATTTAGAGCCCCCAATTTCTTTCGCCTTTTTTCCACTTCGAGTTTTGCGTTGGGAAATACGAATTTGAAGCCCGAAGAGAGTCAAAGCTGGGAAGTCGGTTTCGATCAGTATTACCGAAACGGAGCGATTCAGCTGGGCGTTACCTATTTCCAGAACGATATTGAGGATCTTGTAGTTTATGTGCCCACTACAGGTTTTGATGGAACCTACGCTAATCGGGACAATGCCGAGAATTACGGAATGGAAGCCTGTGTAAGCTATCAGTTGAAAGAAAATTGGTCGGCAAACTTGGCATACACTTGGACGGAATCGAGCGCGACAGACCTTAGTTTGAATACTACCTCGCGCTTGCCGGGGGTTCCTCGTCATCAGATTAGTTTAAACAATGAATTTCGTTTCGACGAAAAGTGGCTGGTAGGGTCGAGTGTGAATTACGTAATCGGCCGCGAGAGCTTTGGAAGTGTAGATATTGATAACTATCTTCTTGTAAGAGGCTATTCTCGATACCAAGTCAGGCATGCCGTTTCTTTGACTGCTCGTGTCGAAAATATGTTGGACGAAGACTATACGGTCAGCTTTTCGAGCTTTTCGGGACGCGTGCCGGCAAGAGGGTTCGGGGCATTTGCTGGGATTGAGTGGCAGTTCTAATGGGGAGAAAGGCTGAGGTAAATGTGAGCAAGCGATCGCATTGTCTAAACATTCTTAACTGGTTCCGAATGGGCAAAGGGGGAGAGTGCTTTAGGCATCGCCAGACGAGATTGAAAAGCGTTCTTTGGATCGCGCTGACTTGTGTATTGGGAAGTTCCACCGTGTTAGGGAAGCGGGTAGAGCTTGCTTATGCCAAGAACTTCAGCGTCGAGTATTTTGAAACCCACAAGATCGTGACGGTTCGAAATATGTGGCGCGGTTCAGCGAACTTAACGTTTACCTATGCGTTAGTTCCTCGGACCACGGCTCTCCCGGATTTACCGGTGGGAATGCGTATCATTCGGACGCCTGTTCAGCGGATGTCGATTCTAGAGACGGTATATTTGGGGCATATTGAGGCTCTGGATTTGTACGACGAGCTGGTTGGGCTCGCTAACGTCAGCTTAGCCCACGACCCAATTGCTCTGGAACAAGTAAAAATTGGATACACTAAGAAAATCCAAGAGGGGAGTTCGCTGAATATAGAGACCTTGCTTCTGCTAAAGTTGGATCTGGTTCTTACCAGTGCCATGGGTAATCCTCAATTTGATGCTCACCCGCAATTGGAAAGGGCGAAGCAGCCGGTCGTGATTACAGCAGGGTATATGGAAGAGCATCCACTGGGTCGCTCGGAATGGCTGAAGTTTACGGCAGTTTTCTTTGATAAAGAAGAGGCGGCATCAAGGATCTTTGACAAAATAGCTAAACGCTACAATGAGTTGAGCGACATTGCTTCAAGTGCTGGATCGCGCCCAACGGTCCTTGCGAATGCTCCCTATGGCGGGACGTGGCATGTTCCCGGTGGTCGTAGCTACACCGCTCGCGCGATTGAGGATGCAGGTGGCAACTATCTGTTCTCGGACGATGCTTCGAGTGGCGGCCTCCCCAAAGACTTTGAAAGCGTCTATCATAGGGCAGCAGAGGTTGATTTCTGGCTTCATCCCGGAGTGCATCGTGATTTAGAGGGGCTTAGGAGCCAGGATGACCGGTTTGCTCGATTTAGAGCATTTGAAATCGGTAATGTATACAATAATACGTTACAATCTAATGGAACGGGAGGAAACGATATTTGGGAACGTGGCGTACTTCATCCGGAGTGGGTGCTGGAGGATCTAATAGCGATTTTCCACCCCGGATTAATTCCGAATCACTCGTTCCGTTTCTACGAGAAGCTCAACTAGTAAAACTATGAGGAACCAGAGTAACTGTTTAGTGCCGATTGGATGGGGAGGTGTCGAATGAATCGGACTTCTACGTTGCTCATCGCTCTGATATTCTTTAACTTGTTGGCTCTAGTTCTGAACATTGGCCTCGGATCCGTCTCCATTTCTATTTCGGACATTTTGGGATCTCTATCTGGAAGCGAGAAAGTTGATGCGGTTTTGACCGGGATCGTACTGGAGTTTCGGTTGCCGCGGGGACTAACCGCGATGCTTGCGGGGTCGGCCTTGTCTGTTTCTGGACTAATGATGCAGACGGTATTCCGAAATCCACTCGCGGATCCATTTGTGCTTGGGGTAAATGGGGGAGCTAGTTTGGGAGTCGCGATCACTCTGCTGGTATTGGCTCCTTCGGGAATAGCTCTGACTCAAGATTTGAGATTGTCGGGCCATATTCTTGTGGTGGTAGCGGCCTCGGTAGGAGCAGGGGCCGTTTTGATGACCCTGCTCGCGTTTGCCAGAAGGGTAGACGTAATGTCGCTGCTGATACTTGGACTGATGATAAGTTATGGAGTGGGAGCGATAGTGAGTATACTCATCTTCTACAGCATGGCCGATCGGTTGCAGTCGTTTTTCAATTGGTCTTTCGGAAATTTCAGTAGTGTTACCTGGACGCATTTTCTGGTTTTTGCTCCGTCGGTAGTGGTGGGTTTGGCGGCAGTCGTTCCGCAGATTAAGTCCTTGGATGCGTTTCTCCTAGGCGAGCGATACGCATCGAGTATGGGTGTAAACGTCAGGCGATCGAGGATACTGATCCTGGGGAGCGCATCGCTCTTGGCGGGAGTGGTTACTGGATTCTGTGGGCCGATTGGCTTTGTCGGGATTGCTGCCCCGCATTTTTGTCGGCTTCTCTTTAGGGCCCCATCCCATAGAATACTCGTTCCTTCTGCGATCTTGTTTGGAAGCCTCATTGCCCTCATTGCAGATCTGATCGCCAAGGCTCCAGGGATTGAGGCTACTTTGCCTTTAAACGCAGTGACCGCGTTGATTGGCGCGCCGGTTGTCGTTGCTGCTTTGCTAAAACAGAGAAATCTGAGAAGGGTGTTTGGTGGATGAGTGAGGAGCGATACGTTTTAGAGGCCTCAGGATTGTCCATTGGCTACGTTCAAGGAAAGAGAGGGCATTCGGTCGTGGCAGAAGACCTTAATCTCAAGCTTCTAGAGGGAGAGCTTGTCTGTCTTTTGGGCCCCAATGGTGTGGGCAAGTCTACTTTGATTCGCACTCTCGCTGGACTGGATAAGCCTCTTGCGGGAAGAATTTTGATGGAAGGGGCGGACGCTAGTGCGATGGTATCAAGAGAAAGGGCCCGATTCGCGAGTGTTGTATTGACCGATCAAGCACCCCACGGAATGTTTACTGCCTATAGCATCGTTGCTTTGGGGCGGCATCCGCATACTCGGTGGACCGGGACCTTGAGCGATCAGGACCGGTCCCGAATCGAATGGGCGTTGCGGGTTGTCGGCGCGGAGTCTTTGTCAGAGCGGCAAATCGGCGAATTAAGCGATGGAGAGCGTCAGAAGGTGATGATCGCACGAGCGCTGGCGCAGGACGCTAAAGTCCTTTTTCTTGATGAGCCAACGGCTTTCGTGGATCTTCCTAGAAGGGTTGAGATAATGAGGATACTTAGGGATCTAGCCCACGAGGAAGGGCTTGCTGTCCTACTTTCGTCTCATGATTTAGATTTGTCGATACGGTGTGCAGACGAGCTTTGGCTAATGAATCCAGAGGGAATTTTGGTCCAGGGGTATCCAGAAGACCTAGCGTTGGGGAGGCAAATCGCTCAAACCTTCCAAAGCGATGAGGTTGATTGGGATTCTGATGAAGGTTGCTTTCGACTTCACCGGCAGCCAAAGCGGTTGGCTTCCATGGAGGGAGAGGGGAGTGTTGCTCTCTGGACCCGTCGCGCTTTGGCTCGCAAGGGGTATGGAATAGGAGGGGCTGACAGCGCAGAGCTAGAAGTGATTATTACCTATTTGAATGGACATCCTATTTGGAGGGTGAGGATTTCAGAAACGTGGAGGTCTTTTGACTCGCTGCAGTCTATGTTTCGCTGGGTTGAATCGATCTCCTAGTCTAGGTTTGCATAAGATAGGACAATCCTAGAAGTCATGTTCATGAAAGGTATTTAGACCTCGTAAACGAGCATTGATCTTACCCGCGCTATGAACCGAATTGTATCACTGATCGCTAGCAGTACTGAAACCGTTTGCGCCCTCGGTTTTCAGGATCAACTAGTAGGCCGTTCGCATGCCTGTGACTATCCTCCATCGGTTCTAGAGCTTCCCATTTGCTCGGAAGCCAAGTTCGACTTAAACGGCACGAGTTTAGAAATTGGTGAGAGGGTTCGAAGAACACTCGAGAACGGGAACGGGGTGTATCGAACACATGGGGATATTTTACGTAGGCTGAATCCTACCGTGATCATAACGCAGGACCATTGCGAAGTTTGCGCGGTTGGGTTGAAGAATGTAGAACAGGTTGCCAGTAATGAGTTGAATTACGATCCGGCAATCGTCTCGTTAGCTCCGAGCTCATTAGATAGCATATTTGAAGGAATGATTGAAATTGCGTCCCAATTAGGAGATGGCTCAAAGGGGGAAGTGTTGGTCGATTCTATAGAGCAACGTATTGAACGGGTAACTAAAATTGTATCGAGCTTAGACTCTCCTAAGCGGCGTGTTGCATGTATCGAGTGGGTGGAGCCACTGATGGTCGCCGGCAATTGGATGCCCGAGCTGGTAGAGCTAGTAGGAGCGATTGATGTTTTAGGGCCGAAGACTATTCATGCTGCGACGATCGACTTTGGGCAGCTGAGTGCCTCGGACCCCGATACAATCATCGTCATGCTCTGTGGATGGGGAATTGAAAAGGCTCGCGAAGAGCTGGAACCAGTATTAAAAAGTGGAGCTTGGGACGAATTAAGGGCGGTCCGTGAAGGACGTATTTTCTATTCGGATGGAAATCACTTCTTCAACCGGCCGGGCCCACGACTGGCGGACTCCTTAGAAATATTAGCTGAAATCATGCATCCCAAGTCATTTCGTTACGGATACGAGGGTAAGTCTTGGGCTCGTCGGTAAGCGCATTAAGCTTAAAATATGAAAAAGCTGGGAGCGATAGTCGCTCCCAGCCTCAGTTCCCCTTATTCAAAAATTTCTTATGACTCGCGGGCGAAACCGGGGCGGAATCCGAGATTCAACTGGCGCAAGTCGCGAGTGGATGCCAACAGCTCGTTCGCCTCGAGGATTTGATTCGCATTGGCGTCGTGGCCATTCAGCAAAAACGCAGCGGCGTCTTCCGGCATCGGCGACAAGGTAACGAATCCGTTGTCGGCCTTATCGGTGGCGATTAACCCTTCAGCTACCATCGACTCGCGGTGTTTACGAATCGCCTGATTGCGTTTAGCGTAGAGGTCTTCGATTGACTCGGCGAGTTCGGCGTTGTTGAGGGCGCCGTCACGATCCTGGTCGTGTTCTCCAATCATCATGGCGACGATCGCCTCTGGGTTATGGCGTTCCTTGCTGGGCTTTGATACTTCGGCGAAGGAAGCAGTGGTGACGATGAAGGTGATGATTGCGGCGATTGTGATTTTATTGGTGTTCATTTTACTAATTCTCCTGTTGTTAATTGTTTTGTTTTTCAAGGGACCGAAGAGATGTTCTTCGTTTTGTATGTGCCTAGTAAACCACAGGAAAATTACAGAACCCTAGCGCCCGCATTACGTTTTTGTAATGTAGCCGGTTTTTGCTGCAAAAACGGCGTTTGTTCCTAGAAGCTTATCCTGCTTTTAAAGCAAGTCCGGAGGCCTTGCTCCACCTTCAATGCATTTTGATCCAGGGTGGTAAGAGGCGTCCCGACTCGTTTTCTAAAGGTCTTGAAATACCTCGCTGGAATAGAGTGACAGGTCCAGGGTTTACCCATGGATACTTTAAAGAGGAATTAATTGGCTTGGAAGACACGAAAAGACCGGAAGCGATAATCGCTTCCGGCCTTTGTAACCCCTTTCTTTTCCCTCTAGGCGTTTCCCCAAACGCCTAAGAATTTGATTGCTTACGAACGACTCGCAAAGTTGGGGCGGGTTCCCAAATTAAGCGTGTGCCAGATGCGGGTGGAGTCGAGGAGCTCGGCCGCTCCAAGAACCTCATCTTGGTTCGTGTCAGCCCGGCTGATGAGTATGGCGGCTCCATCTTTAGGAAGCAGCGACAGTGTAATGATTCCTTTGCTCGCCTCATACTCTGTTATCTTTCCCAAGTTGATCATGGCGTCGCGACGGTTGCGGATCGCGTTCTGTCTCAATTCATAAAGCGATTCGATTGAAGCCGCGAGCTCGGTAGCGTTTAAGGCTCCATCCTGATTCGCATCGTGGTTGGCGATCATACTCGACACGATTTGAACTCGATTGGGCATTTGGCTTTTAGGTCCGTTCTTGCTTGTTTCCGCAATTGATGCGGTGGAGGCGATCAAGGCTGTGATGGTGATGATGGCTAATATTTTTGTGCTCATTTTGGAATTTTCCTGTTGTTAATTGTTTTGTTTCTCAAGGGACCGAAGAAGTGTTCTTCGTTTTGTATGTTCCCAGTAAACCACAGGAAAATTACAGAAGATGGTCGGATAGGATTACGGGTTTGTAATTTTTGAGATTTAGGGGAATTATTTAGCCCGTTGTGATCCCTAAGTAATAGATGAACAATGGGTTAAGTCCCTTTTAAAGATTGGTGTCTTTTTTGAAAAACCTTGAATAAGGACACAAAAAAGCCGAACTACGGAGGTTCGGCTTTCCGAAATTGTAAAGGTTTCCTACCGGACCAGAAGTTATACAGTCGAAATCAGCGACCCCCTGGTCCACCTCCTTGGGGTCGGCCTCCGCCTTGCCCGCCTGCGGCACGTCGCTCTCTAGCTTTCGCTCGTTGTTCGGCGATTCGCTTGCCGATCGCTCCGACTTGCTTGATTTGCTCAGGAGACAGAAACGCGCTGAGCTCTTTCTGGTAGGTTTCACCGTTGGCGGCTCTTAAGGCGTCAAGTTCCGCTTTATCTGCTTTAATTTTTTCTATTGTCGCCGGATCGACGTCTGATTTTCCAATGTACTTCTTGTTCTTGTTCTGAAACGTACGTACTTTGCTGGCCCACTTCTCGACGCGGCGAGTATTGGCGTTGAATGCCTTTTTGAAAGCGGCTTTGTCTTTACCCTCGAGCTGCAATTGCCTGATGTAGGGTGCCGTGGGATCTTGTTGTCCTCGCGGACCGCCGCCTCCCCCGCCGCCCCTTTGCTGGGCGAGCGTCGCAGTCGAGAGAAGTGAGACCAAAGAGAGGGAAATGGTTGCGAAAAGTTTGATGCGAATACGTGAGTTCATAGCGTTAGGGGTTGTGGCAAAACGTTTATTCGATTCGAAAATCGGTTCGTACAGGGGAGATTTTCTAAATTGAGTCCGTTCTAGCAAGCTCGAAGATTGCGCCTTACGTCGAGGACGGATTGCCCTTGTTTTTGGATTTGCGGTGGACGGATTGAAATAAGATATTGAGTTTCTGCTATTCCATTTCCAAACGCCACTAATCAATGATTACTCGAATTTCTATCCTTCTTTTAGCGCTGATTACCAGCTCCGCTGTTTTTGCGGAAACCTGCACCGTGATGGTTAAACGATACGGGGAATTGCCTGGGGGTGAGGCTGTCCAAATCTACCGTTTAAAGAATGCGAACGGAATGATAGCGGAGATTACTAATTATGGCGGAATCGTCACGCGGCTGACGGCCCCGGATCGAAAGGGTCGGCAGGAAGATGTGGTGCTCGGCTACAACCGCTTGGAGGACTATTTAGAGAAAACCCCCTATTTTGGAGCGATTGTCGGCGTTTACGGGAATCGTATCGCTGATGGGAAATTCGAGCTGGAAGGAAAAAGCTACCAGCTGACGAACAACAGTGAAGCCGGAGGGTCGCCCGTGCATCTCCACGGGGGAACCAAGGGGCTCGACAAGGTCCTTTGGAGCGGCCGTCCCTCAGTAGGAAAGAACAGCGCCAACCTGATCTTGAATTATATCCATCCCGATGGAGCGGAAGGGTTTCCCGGAAACATACGCATCCGCGTCGTCTATCGGCTGACCAATGATAACGAACTTGAGGTGTCGTATCGGGCGACCACTGACAAGGCCACGATTATCAACCTGACGCATCATTCCTATTTCAACTTGCACGGCGAAGGGGAAGGAACCCCGCTTGACCATCAACTGATGATCAACGCAGATTACATTACCCCGATTACCGCGAAAATGGTACCGACCGGTGAATTGATGCCTGTAAACGGAACTCCGTTCGACTTCACGATTCCGGCGGCTCCCGGCGATCGCATTGGCGAGGACCATCCTCAGTTGGAGCTCGGGGGCGGATTTGACCACAACTGGGTATTGCGGAGGGAAGGTGAGGGTCTGGAGTTGGCGGCAACCGTTTACGAACCGGAGAGCGGCCGTTTCATGGAAGTGCTGACCGAGGAGCCGGGTATTCAGTACTACAGTGGGAATTTTCTCGATGGTTCGATTGTGGGCAAGAGCGGTGCCAGCTATGAATACCGAAGCGGTTTTTGCTTAGAAGCCCAGCATTACCCGGATTCCCCGAATCACGCCAATTTCCCCACTACTACGCTGAAGCCGGGTAATATCTACAGTACCAATACGGTCTATCGTTTTAGTGTAAGGTAGGTTTTGGCCCTTTGCATGAAATTGGATCGATAACCGGTTGCGGGTTCTGGCGCATTAAAATCTTGCGGATAGTCCCCTGGTGGCGCGTTTTTGGAGGAGCCCCAAGGGTTCTCTTCATTCCTCCATCCTTTTTGCTCTATGTTTTCCTTATTCTCCTTTGTCGCCTTCACGGGTTTGGTTGCGGTCGTTTCCTATCTAAAAACGCGCAACGATGACCACGCCCATGGTAAAAGCTACTTTCTCGCGGGCAACACCCTGACCGGTTGGGTCATCGCTGGCTCGTTGATGCTGACCAATCTATCGACCGAGCAGTTGATCGGGCTGAACGGGAATGCCTACACGCACGGGGCGCAAGTGATGGCGTGGGAGATCATTGCGGCCTTCGCCATGGTCGTGATGGCGCTTTACTTTTTCCCGAGATACTGGAAAGGGCAGATCGCCACCGTGCCGGAGTTTCTGGAAAAGCGTTACGACAAGCAGACGCGGCGCATATTGGGAGTGGTGTTCATGTTTTCGTTGGTGACGAATATGTTGCCTTTCGTTCTCTACTCGGGAGCAATCGGAATGAATACACTGTTCGACGTCCCAGAACTCTTGGGAGTGGGCGACAACACTTCGATATGGATCATGGTTTGGGCAATCGGAATCGCGGGTGGTATTTATGCGGTTTTTGGTGGCCTGAGAGCGGTCGCGATATCGGACTCCATCAATGGCCTGGGCCTTCTGGTAGGTGGCCTGCTTATACCGATTATGGGGCTGGTGGCATTGGGAGACGGAAGTATTCTCGCCGGATGGGGGACGATTGTTGAGAACATCCCCGAAAAGCTCGATCCGATTGGAAAGCCAGGAGAGAATATTCCTTTCAGTACGCTATTTACCGGGATGGTTCTGATCAACGTGTACTATTGGTGTACCAACCAGTCTATCGTGCAGCGTACCTTTGGGGCGAAGTCCCTCAAGGAAGGGCAAAAGGGCATTCTTATCGCCTCGTGTCTAAAGCTCGCAGGTCCTTTCTATTTGGTTTTGCCCGGAATTATCGCCTACCAGATGTTTGGGCCGAACCTAGCCAAGCAGGACATGGCTTATCCGGAACTCGTGGCCGCGGTTCTCCCTCCAGCTTTGGTAGGTTTCTTCGGGGCGGTCATTTTCGGCGCGATCCTCAGTTCGTTTAACAGTATTCTGCACAGCTCTTCGACGCTGTTCGGATTGGATATCTATCGGGGAATGATGAAGCCCGAGGCGACCGATGAAGAAACTGTCAAGGTAGGCAAGCGCTTTGGAATCGTCATGGGATTGATTGCCATGTCGTTGGCTCCTTTTATTGGCAAAGCAGAAGGGCTGTTCGACTTGATGAAGAAATTGGCAGCTGTCACCAATGTGCCGATACTGGCGATCATTGTGATGGGCATGGTGACCACGAGTGTCTCTACGAAGGCGGCGAAGATCTCACTGTTTACTGGAATGGGGCTTTTTGTATTGCTCAGCTGGATCATGGGGAATGTCGTGTTTGGAGTGGAAATACATTGGTTGCACATTGCTGGAGGCAACTTTGTGATTATTTGCGTACTCATGCTGATTTTGAGTAAGGTCTATCCCTCATCCGAATCGGCAGAGTCAGTGGCCCTCGTCCCAGAAACAGAAGGAGCCTGGAGATTGGCAAAGGGAATTGGTTTTACCGTAGTCGTGATGGTATTTCTGATTTACTCATTCCTTCACAACCTGGGAAGTTCGTAGGATGTGTACAATGGCCCAAAATCTTTAATAGATTAAAGCTGTAGGGCGGGTCGCTGACCCGCCGATTGGGTTAAATGTCTTCTCATCGAGACGACCTTCAGAGGTCAATCGAATCTGTGCGGCTTTTCGTAAACGAAGGCCCTACCGTTTAGATTTCGATTCCCTTTTCGGCTCGATCGTTGATCGCGTGGGTGCTCGGAGATCACCCGCTACTATCATTCTCCTATCGCCTCATCTTAGCGACGACTGGCTCGGATAGTTTGCGCATGCGTTCGATATCCTCGAGTACAGCAGCGCTGTCGCCATAAACGGGGGAAATTCCCAAATTCTCCATCTGCTTCTGGGCCTCGGGAGATTCGATTACAGCCCTCAACGCTTGGCGCAGAACGTCCAGTTTTCCAGGATCGGTTCCTTTGGGCGCTAGCCAGATTCTGGATTCGTTTAATACGATATCGATACCGCTTTCTTTTGCGGTAGGCGTATTAGGAAGAAGTGGGCTACGGGATTCAGAAAACAGAAGAAGTGGGCGAATTCCAGAGGCGCTGAAGTTGATCAGCGCTTGGGAAGAGAAGATGCTGATGTCGGTATGCCCTCCAAGAATGGACGCTAGTCGCTTGGATCCGCCCCCAGCGTTTACGATACGGAATTCGAAATCCGCCTGATCCTCTAGGATCATGGGAATGATATGAGTTGCCGTCCCGATTTCAGTAGCGAGCTTCATTGAGCCCGGCTTTGCTTGGGCCTGTGTGATGAGATCGGCGACAGAGTTTATACTTGAATCGTCTTTTACTCCCATACCAAGATCCGTGTAGCCTGTCATGGCAATGATCTCGTAGTCGCTGTGGTCGTAGTTGGTTATGCCCATGAGTCTGGCCGAAACCAGGGCATTGGGATTCCAAATACCAATTGTGTATCCATCATTTGGGGAATCTTTAATCTTTCGCGTTCCCACAGCGCCACCTGCTCCAGGTATGTTTACGATTACCATTTTTTCCGGCAGAATGGAGCCTTCCTGAATCGTCCTCTGAAAAATACGGGCCATAGTGTCATGGCCACCTCCCGCTGCGGTAGGCACAATGATCTTAATCGGCTGATCCGGATAAGAGGCGGATAGCGAAGCGATCGTTAGGATTGCTAAAACAAAAAAAGTTACGGCGGATTTCATCGTGTTGGGTTTACTGGTTTCAATTTGTTGGGCCGCTTATCCGATTGCAGCCAAATCGCTCATCTCACTTTTTCGGCTGGCCAAGGATGGCGAGCCCGACCACTTTGAATTTTTAATTTCCGGTGTAATCAGGATTTGGAGTCGGGAGTCGGGCCGAGGTTTCTTTTTGAATAGAAGTGAGTTTGGCCAATAGCGATACCAGCTTCTCGGGATGAGATTTGGCGAGATTGTTCTGTTCTCCAAGGTCGTTACTCAAATCGTAAAGCTCGGCCTCTCCGTAGTGATAAAACCGGACCGCTTTCCAGTTTCCTACTCGAATCGCGGCTCCAGGCTTCCACATCGATCCGTGGTAGTGTGGGTAATGCCAATAAAGAGTGTCCCTCTCCACGGGCTTGCCTTGAATAGCGTTGACTAAGCTGACCCCGTCTTTGTGTAGCTTGGGCATTAACTTAAAGCCCGCCAGTTCAAGCATTGTAGGGAAATAATCCATACTGATCGCTGGAACGTGAGAAACAAGACCTGCCTTGCTGACTCCGGGAGCCCGAATGATTAGTGGAACCCGTATCCCGCCTTCGTAGCACCATCCTTTTCCGGCTCGCAGTGGCAAAACGGAGGTGGGACCCGGAGTCGCTTTCGTGGCAAGACCACCGTTGTCAGACGTGAAAATGATCACCGTATTGTCATCGAGTCCTTTGGAGTGAAGCGCGTCCAGGATACGGCCGATGTTGTCGTCCATCGACTTTGCCATCGCGGCATATTTGGGATCATTCTGTCTTGAGCGGGTTTTGCCGTCTCGCTCCACAATGGGGTCACTGGAGCCAGTTAACGTTTTTGCTTTTTCGGTAAAATAGGCGTCGTACTTGTCGCAGCCTTGGATGGGGGTGTGAACCGTGTAGAACGACAAATAGAGCAGAAAGGGCTTGGAAGCATCGCGATAGTCAAGGAATTCGATCGACTCGTCCGCAAGGCGATCTGTCAGATAGTAGTCGTCTGGCTTGTCCTCGAGCCTTGGATTGTTAAAAGGAGCGTAGTAGCCGCCAGGAGGGCTGCCCTTGTGGTGGCCACCTTTGTTGAAATCGAAACCTTGATCTTCGGGGAAATGGCCTTCGTCGCCAAGGTGCCATTTGCCAGCGTAAAAGGTCTGGTAGCCCTTTTTTTTGAATGCTTCGGCCAGAGTGGTTTCCTTCAGGTCCAAGTAGTCGCGATCTTCAGGAGCGATCAGTTTGGGGTTCTTTGCCACAGCTCCGGGAATCCAATCGGTGATGTCGACCCGTGAGGGGTAGCGGCCGGTCATGATAGCGGCTCTCGTGGGGGAGCAAACGGGCGATGCGGAATAGGCATCGGTAAATCGGACTCCTGAAGCGGCCAGTTCGTCGATTCGCGGCGTCTCGTAGAAATCGCTTCCATAGCATCCCAGATCGGGCCATCCGAGGTCGTCGATTAGAATAAAGAGAAAGTTTGGCTTAGAAGGCGAATCTGCGGCCTGAGCGACCTCGGTGAGGGAAATCGCCATGGATGCGGTGGCTACTAGCAGGATCTGATTAGTGAGCGTTCTCATCGTTAAGGTGGTAAGAAATTGAGGTAAGCGGGATCTAGTCGAATTCGTGGGGGTCATGTATCTTCAATGGATAATCGAGGGGCAATCGAATTTCTGGAGCTGCTAATTGGCGTGCAGGGTTACTAGTAATAATCTTCTAGAGGATCGAAGCGATTTGGACAAGCAACCCTTGCAACTTTCTGGAGGAGGTCTCTACAGTGGTCTTCCTTATCACTCATATCCTATGCGACGTTACTTTTCGATTAGTCTTATTGCTTCCGTGTTTTTTGGTTTCGTGGGAACCTTTCAAGCCGAAGACCGGCCCAACATCGTCTACATTCTGGCGGATGACCTGGGCTGGGGGGACCTGAGCCTTTATGGGCAGAAACACTTTGAAACCCCTAATATCGACAGGATAGCGAAGGAGGGAATCCAGTTTATGCAGCACTATTCGGGCAGTACTGTATGCGCTCCGTCCCGCTCGTCTTTGATGACTGGATTGCACACCGGCCGCACGCCGATTCGTGGGAACTTTGAAGTGCAGCCTGAGGGACAAATGGCGCTACCGGCGGAATCGGTGACCATCGCAGAGATTCTCCAAGATGAGGGCTATGTAACGGGAGCCTTTGGAAAGTGGGGGCTAGGGTTTCCTGGCTCGGAGGGTGATCCTTTAAATCAAGGATTTGACGTATTTTTTGGATACAATTGCCAGCGTATTGCACACAACTATTACCCCTACCACCTTTGGGACAATGACGAGCGCCTTATGCTAGAAGCCAATGAGGGCACGCATGAAGGCGTATACGCTCCGGAGCTCATACAGGAAAAGACACTCGACTTCATCGAAGAGAACAAGGACAAGCCTTTTTTCTGTTTCGTTCCACACGTCATCCCCCACGCGGAACTGTTCGTTCCTGAGCGATACATGTCCCGCTTTAGAGGGAAGCTCCTGCCGGAGAAACACTACGAAGGAACAGATGATGGACCCAATTATCGAGTGGGTGGATACGGGACGCAACCTGAGAGCCATGCGGCGTTTGCGGGCATGATTACGATGCTGGACGACCATGTGGGGCAAATTCTGGATAAACTTGGCAATCTTGGAATTGAGAAAAATACCTTGGTTATTTTCACATCGGACAACGGGGCGCATAGCGAAGGAGGGGCGGACCCAGAATTCTTCGACAGCAACGGTCCTTACCGAGGTCTCAAGCGGGATCTTTATGAGGGGGGTATTCGCGTACCGATGCTGGCACGTTGGCCTGGGAAAATTGAGGTGGGATCAAAAACAAGACATGTCTCCGCTTTTTGGGATGTGCTGCCCACGGTTTGTGATTTAACTGGTATCGAGACTCCAGAGGGAATCGACGGCATTTCTTTTGCTCCCACGCTCCTTCAGTCGGGAGAGCAGCGGAAGCACTCGCATTTGTATTGGGCTTTCCATGAAAGAGGCGGCCGTGTCGCGGTTCGCAAAGGTGATTGGAAACTCGTGAAATACAACGTCGACAAAGATCCTGATGCGGCTTGGGAATTGTACGATCTTTCTATCGACATTGGTGAATCACGGAATGTCGCTTCTCGGCATCCCGAACTGGTGCGGGAGCTAGCAGAGCTCGCAGAGAAATCAGAGGTTCCCTCGCCTGTAGAAAAGTTTAGGTTCCAAAATCCAATTAATTAGCTTAGTAAGAATTGCCATGAAACACCGTCGTTTTGCGTCTCGAGCATCCTTCCCGCTATTCGTTGTAGTCCTCCTGTTGGCGACAGGTTGTCAGTCCGTATACTACGGAGCGATGGAGAAAATGGGTACGCATAAACGTGATATTCTAGTTGAGCGAGTAGAGGAGGGTAAAGAGGCCCAGGAGGACGCCAAAGCGCAATTCGCCAGCGCCTTCGAGGAGTTTGTCGCCGTATCCAACGTGGAATTAGGAGATTTGAAAACGGCCTATGAGCGCTTGCAGGATTCCTTCGACCGGAGCGAGAAACGGGCGAAAGCGGTATGGGATCGAATCGATTCGATCAAAGGCGTTTCGAAGGCTCTCTTCAAGGAATGGGAATCCGAGTTAGGGCAATACACTAATCAGGACCTGTGGCAAGTGAGCCAAGATCAGATGAATCAAACCAAGATTCTATACTTGAAGCTGATCGGAGCGATGGAAGGGGCGGCTGAAAAAATGGATCCGGTGCTCGACGCCTTTCGAGATCAGACGTTGTTTCTCAAACACAACCTGAACGCGCAGGCAATCGCGGCCTTAAACAAGACGACTCTTGGAATGCGTAGTGAAGTGGATGCTTTGATACAGCAAATGTCCCAGTCGATAGAAGAGGCCAACTCATTCATCGCTAAGATGCGATCGGGCCAATAGCCGATTCGTAAGGGGACAGTCTTGGACGGGCAACTGCCACCTAGTCGTGCATAGCGCCGGGTCGTGGTGACAACGCAGGACTAAAGAAAACTATCTCAGCAGCCCCAGATATTTCTCCTTGTTGCCAATCATAACGACGACAATCAGCACAACAAAAACAAGTGCTCCAGCGATGTTGGCGGGATCTAGCGTAAGGTGAAACATGAATGCGTTGTAGGCGATGGGGGCGAGGAGAATCGTGGCTAATCCAACGGCTCTGCCTGTTACTAGAAGAATCGCTGATAGGATATAGATGACCCCCATTGATTGGAGGATGTATGAACCTCCAATTACGGCCATGTACTGGGCAGCGAATCCTTGAAAAGCGGGAAACTCCATAAAGCCGATGAATTTGTTGAGGCCGAATACAAATACGAATACGCCGAGTAGGTAGCGAGCGACGAGGAAAACTTTGGTCATAATTTTGGGATTAAAGGGGTTGAAGGGAAAGTTCTCTGAGAGATACGAACCTGCAGCTCATTTGATTGAACCCTCGATTCTATTAGGGAAGTAGATTTACTATCCTTCGTGGCTGAGAGGCTCTTCCATCGTTTGCCGTTTTCGGACCAAGGCGACGAGAAGACCGCGTTGAGGCGCGATCGCCCAAACCGTCCCAAATACGATTCCAGCGATCACCGTCATACCACCGGCAATGGAGGCGTTGAGCCAGGTTGCGAGATGGAAGCCGAGCAAGGCGTAGATCGCCCCAAATACGGTGGAAAGCGCCAGTGCCAGGGGAAGCCGGTCAGTCAGCATCAAAGCGGTGGCTCCAGGAAAGATGATCATTGCGATTACCAGCACCACTCCAACTGATTCGAAGGAGCTGACGATTACGATGGAAAGAAAAAGAGTGAGTCCGTAGTGGTATCGAGTAGGGTTGATGCCGAGTGAGGCAGCCAGGCCTGAATCGAAAGAGGTAACCAGCATTTCCTTAAAGAAGGCGAAGAGGAGAACGACGGCGATCAAGGCAATAATTGCCATGCGGACCACCGGTTCAGGGCCGATCTCGATACCACCAAAGTGAGCGATCTCTTGGAGCGGGATGAAACCAAGTTCTCCATACAAAACGCATTCGGCGTCTAGATCTACCTTGTCTGCGAAAACAGAGATGAGGATGACGCCTACTGCGAAAAGGCTCGAAAACACGATCCCGATCGCCGCGTCTGGTTTGATGCGGGAGGTGTAGCGGATGGCTTCGATTAGAGCGACGGTGACGACGCCCGCTATCACCGCTCCAAGCATCATGGGAAAAGTGTCCCGCGAATGGGTGAGAAGGAAAGCGAGAGTGATGCCCGGCAAAAGGCTGTGGCTGATGGCATCGCCCACAAGGGCCATTCGACGCAGGATCACAAAGCAACCGACGAGTCCGCAGGTCCCAGCGACTAGGAATCCCATTAAGACAATCCAGAACGAATTGCTCGAGTACTCGCTCCACGGTTGAACAAAAACCGTGTACCAATCAAAAGGAGGAAAAAATCGTTCGCGCACGGTCTAAGGTTGAAGGATTAACAGGGTAGTGCTGCTTGTCCCCAACCAGCTGCTACGATTGTACTGGGTCCGAGACGAAAGCATCCCTAAAACAAACTCGATTGAGAAACATTCTGTCATTGAAATCATTTTACGCAATGATCTGGTCTCTCCTTGGGATGAGACGTCCGTGGGGATCGTGGATCGGATTTTCCAGGCGGGCTTCGAGGCGCTTAACGATACTCTCTCCGATGAGGTGCTCGATCTCTTCCGCGTCGTCGTGGACATGGTCGCTTTCGTAGCTAGCGGCATTGGTCAAGTAGAGTTCCCAGAGACGGTGATTGCGAACGATTTCACAAGCCCGATACCAGCCTTCTTTGGTTAGCTGGAATCGTGCCTGACCGCTCAAGGCGGGAACGTTCGAATCGTCGATCCAACCGGCCATATTTGCTTTAACGAGATTGCGAATTTCCCTTTCGATCGCGGGCAAGTTGGAATTTCGCTCCACCGCGAGTTCGCTCACCCCAAATTCTCTCCGTTCAAAATCGGAATTCTCGCAGAGATAGAAAACGGCTTTGAGCGTATTTTCGAGGGCGATACGCTGCCGTTGTCGCCGGCGACGCAATATTTTGGTGAGAAGCCCATGCCGTGGGCCAAAGAAAAGAGCGAGGACGAAAATGAGGGTCGCCCCGAGCACAATGAGAGGTCCGGTGGGTAGATTGTTCGAAAGATAGGAAACGAAGGCGCCGAGAACCCCAGCAAGCATACCGAAACCCGCTGCAAGACACAGCATCCAGTGCATACGGTCGGTGAGCAAGTAAGCGGCTGCCGCGGGTGTGATAAGTAGTGCGGATACGAGGACCACCCCCACCGCTTGAAGCGATACGACAATTGCGAAGGTAAGCAGTGCCATGAGTGCGTAATGCAAGACCTGGACGGGCATGCCTATTGCGTGAGCGAACCCCTTGTCGAAGCTGATAGCGAGAAACTCTTTGTAGAACAGGAGAATTAGAACAACCGTAAGGAGGGATATGATACTTAGAAGCTTTATATCTCCCGTTGAGAGGGCAGCGGCTTGACCAAAGAAGAACTTGTCCAATCCCGACTTGTTGCCCATCGCCATGTTCTGGATGACCGTGGTCATGCAGATTCCCAGACCGTAGAACCCGGCTAGGACCATTCCCATGGCGCTGTCTTCTTTGAGGTGAGTTGTCTGTTTGATCCAGCCAACTAGGGCCACTCCAAGGATTCCCGCGGCGGTTGCCCCAATTAAGATTGCCCAAGGATCCTTGGACGCATTCCAGAGAAATCCCAAAGCCACGCCGGGTAGAACCGCGTGGGAAAGGGTATCACCGAGTAGGGAAAGTTTTCTTACCACCAGGAAGCTGCCCAATACCCCGCAACAGAATCCTATTAAAAGCGTTCCCAGCACAGCGGTTCTGACTACGGGCTGTTCTAGCGATAGAAAGTCTAGGGCCTGCTCGGTCCAGCTCGTTTCAGACATGTCTCCGATCTTGGCCGCGTGAGCGATTGAGGACGTAGCGCAGATGGCGATGAGAGATAGGGCAAAGAAGGCTCCCTGTTTTGGATGCAGGGTAGGGATCGACGGCCCGGCGGTCCGGATATTGAGGGTTGGATTTGACCGATGCGGACCGACGGGCCGTCGATCCCTACCTTTTCGGAGAACGCTTCTCATCGCAGCAAATTTTCGGGCGTATCGCCTTCCGCTTTCTTGCGAGCCCGGCTCAGGGCGACTTCTGAAAGGATGCTCAATCGTCCTCCGTAGGCGTTTTGCAGGTTCTCAAAGGTGAAAACGTCTTTGGTCTTTCCGTAGGCGACCACCCGCATATTCAAAAGCAGAATACGATCAAAATAGTCTGGAGCGGTTGTGAGATCGTGATGCACCACAATAAGCGTCTTCCCTTGCGACTGGAGTTCCCGTAGGATCTCAATTATGGCAGACTCCGTGGCCGCGTCGACACCGACGAAGGGCTCGTCCATCAGGTAGAGATCACTCTCTTGGGCTAGTGCTCGGGCGAGAAAGACCCGTTGTTGTTGGCCACCGGATAGATTTGAAATTTGGCGTTTGGCGTAGGGGAGCATCTTGACCTTGTCGAGACAAGCCATGGCAATTTCTTTATCCGATTTGCTGGGACGCTTGAACGGGCCCAATCGTCCATATCGACCCATCAAGACCACATCCATCGCGTTCACTGGAAAGTCCCAGTCGACCGATTCCCTCTGGGGCACGTAGCCCACGCGAGTCACTGCCTTTTTAAAGGGCTCTCCAAAAACTTCGATCCACCCGCTGGCGACCGGCAAGAGCCCCATGATGGCCTTAATAAGGGTCGACTTGCCCGCTCCATTGGGTCCAACCACGCCCACAATGGATCCCTGCGGAACTTCGAGATCGATTCCGTAGAGAACGGGTCGTTTGGTGTACGCCACCGTAAGGTCATGAACCTCCAAGGGCAGGGGAGATTTTGGATGGGGATCGGTTATTGGTGGTGCAGACATGGGACTAGTGACTCCAGTATGTGCTTCGATCTAGGAGATAGTCCAAAATCTGTGGATGCCGCAATCGTGTATTCAAAATAGAGAGAGTTTTTTACTGGTATCAAAGGTTTCAATAATCAACTGAAAGGCGAATGCCGGCCACGACTACATCTTTGGTTGCATAGAACGGATTGATAATGTACTGGAAGCTGGGTTGTGCCTGCCAACCATGGATGAGTGCGGACTGATAGGTGATTTCCACCACCTGCTCACTTGTGACCGATCGGTTCTCTGCGATGGCAGTGGCTTTACGAAATTCTTCTCCAAAGTGTGAATGCGAATAGGCAATGCCAAAAGTGTCTTCGGGTCGACTGCCAATAACGCCTTGCCAATTGAATCCTATGTCAAAGTAGCGGTCGATTACACTGTATTCAGATTCCGGATTGATTCCAATGCGAGCGAAAAGACTGACCGATTCAGAGAGTGACTGGTCGATGACCGCGTAAAGAGCGGAATTTCCTTTGGAGTAGGATCCGCTGGTGAACGATTCGAATGAACCACTGTGGAAATAGGCTCCGATTTTCAATTGGGTTTCAAGGTGCGAATTCCCGTAAAACTGCCAGCCCCGCTCGGCGATATAGAAATAGCCGGCCTCGCCGCCGGCCTTCCACTTGAAGCCGTGGTCGTCGAGGTCGCCAGGTCCCGGGTCGCCTGCATAGACACCAATTTGGAAATACCCATTTGCGAGCTGATGCTGGTATTCGGCACCGGCTGCTCCCACAGAGAATAGGGGAGCGGACAGGTTGGCGGAAACGGAAGGCAGGGCCCCGAAGTTCGAATTGAGAAAAAGACTGCCGCCTTCCGATACGTAGAAGTTTTCGTCAGAAGCGAGCTGACCGATTCGAATGTAGGAATCGGTGAACGAATGTTGAAGCCAGGCGGTAAATATATTGTACCGCGTATCGGTTATAATGTTACTGTACACTCCGAAGTCGCCGGCAAAATTATCGATGTCACGGTCGCCCGTGTAGAGGAAACCTCCAATGCGACCTTCAACCCTCTCGGTTAAAATATAATCCGCACCCAAGTCGATTAGACCGAAACTGCGCTGTCCGGTACCGCCTCCACCTTCGAGCAAGCTCCAGCCGTCGATAGTAAAGCTGGCGTAGGGTCGGACCTTAAAGGGACGGGGGCCCGCCTGAACACTGGTCGCAACCGCCACCAGAGAAAAGAGGCTGAATAGGATTGCGGGAAATATACGCATCAAGAAGCCGACAAGCGGCTATTTTAGGGATTCCGCTATGGTAGCGATGTTGCCTTTAACCATACCCTCGTAGGTTCCGAGATCGAAAGATGAGCCATCGGAGGCTTTCCCCATGTGTCCCTTGGCGCCCATTGCGTCGGAAAAAAGTTCGCCACCAATTTTGGCTCCGGAGTCTTCGCTGATGCGGCGTATTGAAGCTGGCGATACACTGGATTCGACGAATATGGCTTTGATCCCCTTTTGCTTGATGAACTCGCCGATCTTCACGATATCAGCCAGACCTGCTTCGCTTTGGGTGGAAATCCCTTGAACGCCGATTACGGTAAAGTCGAAAGCGCGGCCAAAGTAGTTGTAGGCGTCATGACTCGTAATGAGGAACCGTTGCTCGGGCTTTACCTGAGCCATGTATTTTTGACCCCACTCGTAGTAGCTCAAGTAGGCTGTGCGAACGGATTCACCACGTTCTTGGAATTCTTTGGCGTAGGCCGGATCCACTTTTGACAAAGCGGTCACGACGGTATCGACGCACAGCGCCCAAAGCCTTGGATCGAACCATACGTGAGGATCGTAGTGGCCCTGAAACTCTTCGGGCTCGAGCAGTTTATCCTCTGGGATGCTCTCGGTAACAGCATAGACCGATTTCCCGCGACGACCGAGTTTGACTAGAATGTCGGCGAGACGACCTTCCAGGTGCAGTCCGTTGTACAGAATGAGATCGGCAGATTGGAGCGTATTGATGTCCGATGCGGTGGCCTTGTAGAGGTGCGGATCTACGCCAGGTCCCATCAAGCCAGTGACGGTGGCGAAGTCGCCGGCGACCGATTCCGCCAAGTCTGCCACCATCGTCGTGGTTGCCGCTACTCTAATACGCCCTTCTTTCGCGCCTGAAAGGGATGCGGTGGCTGCCAGTAGGACAGTGATGGCCAAGACGATACGTCCAGAAGTAGAAACATTTTTCATCGATTAAGGGCAATACCCTTGGTTTGAGAAGTGTCAATTCCTAATTTTAAAGTGCAAAATTCCTACTTTGATTAATCAAAGTAAGCTTAAGCCCTCTTTTCTGTGATATAGAGATAGCTTTTCCAAGCCGGCCCGGCGGCAGGAAAATCTGGGACAGCCAGGATCTCGAGGTTGCACTGCTTTTCTAAAAAAGGCACCAAGCGATTCTGATGAATCGCATTCATCTCGAAGAATGATTCACTGCGGACTAATGGGAGGATCTTCGCGATCTGCTGTTTGAGAGTTTTCAGTTGATAAAAGAGACGCTTTTTAAAAAGCCGGAATGGCTTCTGGTTTCCGGGATGCTCGGGGTCGAGATGGCTGGGAAGCTGAAACACGAGAAGGCCCCCGGGTTTGAGAAGACGACTGAACTCCTTGAGGTACTCCCGTGTATAACGGGGAGCGATGTGCTGGAAGACGATCGCGGAATAGATCAGGTCGATCGATGCGGTCTCGAACTGATGGAGTCGCGTAGTGGCATTCTCGATAAACGTACAGTTGGGCCCTCGCTCTTTTTGAGTGGAAGCGAAGTCGACCATGCTGTGTGAAATGTCGATTCCGTAACAGGTTTGGAATCGCTGGGACAAAGGGAATGTCAGCCTGCCGACACCGCAGCCAAAATCAATCGCCGTGTCTCCACCCAAGGGTTTGCCGAGTTTGTCCAAGCGAGATTCGAGATCGTCGATCACAGCGCGACCCGTAGTGTAGAATTCTTCTAGGTCCCATTTGCCGCCGCGCTTGGCGTTGTCGGACAATACGGTCCATAGCGGGTCGTCAGCCGCGAGTGATTCGAAGTTCTCTTGCAGCTGATGGAGGTTCACGAGGCTAGGTTCCGTTGCCGCACAGCCTCGAAGAGCGTTACCAAGGTAGCCATGGCTACATTCAAGGAGTCCGCCTGGCCAGCCATGGGAATGCGGGCCTGCTTTTGGCAGGCGCTCAGCCAAGTTTCAGACAAGCCAAACTGCTCGCTGCCCATAACGATGGCGATGGGCCCAGTCATATCGACTTCGGTGTGGTGGGTTTGCGCATGCGGGGTTGTCGCAACTGCTTGTATGCCATTTTTAGTAAGCCATTCAATCGCTTCCTGAGTGGAGGTCATGACAGTGGGCATGGAGAAAAGTACGCCCGTGGAAGAGCGGACTACGTTGGGATTGAAAAGGTCGGTCACGGGATCACAGCATATTACTGCGTCTACACCAGCGGCGTCGGCCGAACGCAGGATGGTGCCAAGGTTTCCCGGTTTCTCAATCGATTCCGCGATTAGTAGAAATGGGGGATTGCTCATCTTAAGCTCATCAAGACGATGGCTCCATTGATTGAATACGGCAAGAATCCCCTCGGGCCGGTCTCGGTAAGCGACTTTCTCGAAAGCAATCTTCGTCAGCTCAAACAGCGTGGCTCCTTTCTCTTTTGCTTCCGTAAGAAGGGCCGGCTCGTTTTCCCCAAGGAACCATTCGGGAGAAAAGTAGACATCTTCCGGTACAATCCCTTTTTCCAAGGCTCGGCTAATTGCCCGATATCCCTCAGCGATAAACACCTTCTGACGGTCCCGGGGCCGGCGGTTGCGCAGCTTGACCAAGTTCTTGATACGAGCGTTTTGGAGACTGGAAATGACTTCAGCGTCTAGCATGAGTGCGGTGCCCCTACCGGCCTAGGGCAGAATTGAAATTTTGCCTAAGTTTGGTTTGGGCATGGATTTAGAATCGAATCGAGTCGGCTTCGTCAAGGGTTAGGTCGGACCGGCCTACCAAAATAGATTAAGGCGGATGACATGATTCAGGGCTTGGGTGTGTTTGTTAGAAAAGTGTAAGCGACGCGTGGTTTGAAGGAGATGACTTCGATATGTTGTAAAAAAGGGGGTATAAGTAGGCTACTCCCTCAGTGGCGAGTAAAGCCGCGGCTCTAGGTAACGCCTGTATATTTGATATGCTAATGGCACTTCTATCCATTGCGGCACTCGCGGTTCTCGCGGCGTATTTCGTTCTGAATCAAAAGAATGAGACGCAGGAGCGCATCGGGACCGTCAAAGAGATCCTAAACAAAGATGCGCTCTTCGTGGATTTCGATGATCGCCGATCCAATGTGGTCAAGTTGTTTGGTTTGAAGATGGCCAGCAAACGAGAAATGCTTGATGAGCAGATTTTCGATCTCCTTTACAATGAAGTGAAAGGAAAACGGATCCGAGTGAAACCCATTCGCGTGGACACCGGAGAGATTCTTGTTTCGGAGATTTACTCGATGGCAGACGAATACCTGAACGAGATTCTGGTCCGCCAGGGCTTCGCTCGTTGGAACCCGTCTGAAGCCGCCAACGACCGCCGATTGTCCGAAGCCCAGGAAATGGCGAAGATACATGATCAAGGCGTCTGGAACCCCACCGTGAAGCGGTTGGCAGCAGAAGAAAGCCCCGAAGCGGATTCTGATGAGCAGGAGATTGAGGGTGACACTGCAGAAGAGGGTGATCGGGCTGAAGGTGAGTCCTTCGCAGCAGCCGATTCGGAGGCCATGCGCGAAAGCGTTTCTGCTGGAGCTGAAGTCAAACAGGATTCTCATTAGGTCGGTATTCAGTTTTTTGCAGCGAATCTCGTTGGTCTCATAATCGACTTGCCAAGCTTTGAGCGGCTCGGTTTATTCCCTCTCTTTTCTGAGCGGGCCTGTAGCTCAGCGGTTAGAGCAGCCCCGACAATCCGGGGTTGGTCGTCAACAGCACTCGAAGGACGAGAATTCGTTTAATCGATTCTTGCCAAGCTCGCTCATGGCACCTTTATATCCTGTCTTTTCTGTTACGGGCCTGTAGCTCAGCGGTTAGAGCAGGGGACTCATAATCCCTTGGTCGTGGGTTCAAATCCCTCCGGGCCCACCAACTCTTGCCATGGTGTACGGTTATATCCTAGAGGGAACGAGCGGTCGCTACTACATCGGCTCGTGCCAGGACGTTGCGCGGCGTTTGGAGCGGCACAACTCCGGAGGGGTCCATTCCACCAAGCGACTTGGACTTCCATTGAAGCTGATTGCGCATCGCGCATTCAATTCGAACGGCGAGGCCCGAGCCGTTGAGGCGAAGCTCAAGCGCTGGAGGAATCCGTCCAAGGCAATCGCGTACTTGTCACAACCCGATTAGAGCAGCCCCGACTGGTCGGGCTTGGTCGTGGGTGTCAGGCCTTCTCGGCTGGTACCTCGTGAATAAATCCCTCTGGACCCATCAGGTTTCGCGTGGTGCAAACCGAAGACGAAACCTGTCAAAGTGAATTCAGACTATAGGCACCTATAAAGGTTGCGCCCGGGCAAGCCAACTTGTGACTACATTGTGTATCCGGCGATTTTTCGGTTCTTGGGTAAAGGTAAACCATAGTAAACCGGATTTCGTATCCTCTTGCCAAGAAGGTGGGGCGGAGTCGGCGCCACGAGGTAGAATCGAAATTCCGGATTCTGTCTATAGTTGGTAAATCGCCATCTTTCATCCATAAAATTGGTTGCTGGATGTCTATCGGAACACAGAGTGTGGCTAATGACTGGTACCAAGACAATTAAAGCAATCGCGATTATTGCTCTCGGTTTGGCAACTCAGCTTATCGAAGCGAATCCTAAACTCGCGTTTTGGGACGAGCAGAGAAAGGGCGCAAATGGCGGTGCAGAAGATGGATCGCCCGAATGGTTCGAAGCCGCGCGCACGACAGGAATCGAGTACATCCGTTTGAGTCCTACCAGCATGAAGCCGGATAGCCGGGATTTTTTGATGGGAGATGCGGACGCGTTTTTTGGGATTCCGGAGCGAGATTTGGAAATGCTGGTCGAAGTGCTGGATCGAGCAGATGAGGCAGGTATCAAGATTGTGCTGACGACTTTCAGTTTGCCGGGGCGCCGCTGGCGGCAGCACAACGACATGGAGTTCGATTTTCGCTTGTGGAACGACCACGCGTTTCAGGATCAGGCGATGGCATTTTGGCAGGAGCTAGCGTTTGAACTAAAGGATCACCCGGCAATCGTTGGCTACAACATTGTCAACGAACCCCATCCAGAAAGAGAAGCGGGGTTTGAGGCCGATAAAACGGATGGATTTGAGCAGTGGCTGCGAGACAATGAAGGCGGCATCGCAGACTTGAACCGTTTCTACGTCCAAATGTTTGCTGCCATCCGTAGTGTTGATCCGCTTACGCCGATCATGGTCGATAGTCGGTTTCATGCGAATCCTGCCGGCTTTGCCACCTTGAAACCGATCGAGGACGAAGCGGTTTTGTATTCCTTTCACTACTATGAACCGTGGATTTTCACGACCTTTCGAGTGAATAAGGGACGTTTTGCCTATCCGGACCGAATGCCGACTGGGAACGGTGATGAGACCGCATCTTGGACGATTGAGGATATCGCATTGCGAATGAAGCCTGTGCGTGAATGGGCCGATAAACACGGGATTCCAGCCAACCGGATTCACTTTGCCGAATTCGGCTGCGGCCGAAAAGTTGAAGGGGCTACACAGTATTTATCGGACGTAATAAAGCTGGCGAACAATGCGGGATGGCATTGGGCCTTCTACTCGTTCCGCTCGGGTGGTTGGGATAGCATGAACTATGAATTGGGTACGAAAAAGCTGAATTGGAAACGGTGGGAAGCGATCGAAGCGGGAACAAAGGGGTACAATGATTTCATCCTAGAGGGAGAGAACCCACTTTGGGAAGTGTTCGCCCGGGAGTTCCGGAAGTAATCGCAGGGCCAGCGCCGGTGAGCTATAGGTAGGGCGAGTGCATCCCCGCACCGCAGGGAAAGAAGATCAAACCATCGCGATCGCGGCCAGCGACGCTCCTGCATTCGGCAGATGCGGCGGAGCGAGCACGACCTGTACTGCCGGACAAGAGACAGTTTCCTGTACGACGCGGCATAGCGCGAGCGCAAGCCCTACGATTATTAAAGCTAGCGAACAATGCGGGATGGCATTGGGCCTTCTATTCGTTTCGCTCGGGTGTTCCGGAAGTAGCGTAGCTCAGTGCTTCAGCCTGAGCAGCAATGGCAATTCGTGGCAGCGTGGAATGGCAGGATAATCAGGGCAGGGCGAGTGCGTCCCCGCACCGCAGGGAAAGAAGATCAAACCATCGCGGTCGCGGCCAGCGACGCTCCTGCATTCGGCAGATGCGGCGGAGCGAGCACGACCTTTACTGCCGAACAAGAGATAGTTTCCAGCACGACGCGGCATAGCGCAAGCGCAAGCCCTACGATTATGAGAGCATGTTCATTTCAGATAGGGGATTGTGGAAACTGATCGCTTGCGCAGAACACGGTTTAGAGCAGCATAGCGTCCTATGTCTGATACCCTAAAGACCCGTCTTCTGGTGGCGATTCTCGCTCTTGCTCTGAGTACCGCTGGCGGCAAAGCTCAAAAGCCCAACGTTCTTCTTCTTCTCGTAGATGACTTAAAGCCAACGCTGGGCTGCTACGGGGACGATGTGGCGGTCAGTCCGAATATCGATCGACTTGCGGCAATGGGTACTCGGTTCGACTTAGCCTACTGCAATCAGTCGGTTTGCATGGCATCGCGCTACAACTTGATGCTCGGTAGCCGCTCGACGTCGACGGGTTTCTACAGTTTTGGAACGCAGTTTCGAGAGGTTTATCCGGATGCCGTGACTATGCCGCAGCACTTTATGCAAAACGGCTACGTCGCTCATTCCATGGGCAAGGTCTTTCATATCGGTCACGGCAATACAAACGATGATGACTCCTGGAGTGTTCCGCATTTGAAGGACAAGGTGATCGAATACGTTTTGCCAGAGAGCACCCATCGCCAACTGACGCGCGAGGAGGCTTTGTTCACAAACGAGTTCAGTAGACCTATCAGAAGTCTTCCTCGCGGTGCCGCTTGGGAAAACGCGGATGTACTCGACGAAGCTTATGCGGACGGCCGGATCGCGTCTCACGCTATCGATCGCTTGCGTTCGCTCTCTGATAATTCGGATCAGCCCTTTTTCCTGGCGGTGGGATTTGTTCGGCCACATCTGCCTTTCTCGGCGCCAAGGAAGTATTGGGAAATGTATGACCGCGACAGACTGCCAATGCCGGAGTTTGAGGAAGCTCCGGAAGGAGCACCGGAGTTTGCCGTGAAAAGAGGCGGGGAAATAACCGCTTTCAAGCCCGTCCCAACGAATACGGTTGTTTTTCAGGATGATCTTAAACGTGACCTAATACACGGTTACTATGCGAGTGTCAGCTATATGGATGCTCAGCTGGGTAGAGTGCTAGATGAAGTAGAAAAGCTCGGTCTTGATGATAACACGATCATCGTTCTTTGGGGAGATCATGGATGGCACTTGGGAGATCATGGATCTTGGACGAAACACTCGAATCATGAACAAGCGAATCGCATCCCCATCATTATTTATGCGCCCGGCGTAACGAGACCAGGAACGAGCACGCGTCAATTAGCGGAAACCGTGGATATCTATCCGACACTGTCGTCTCTAGCCGGTCTTTCCCAACCGGCAGCTCCACAGCCAATTGATGGAGTGGATTTGACCCCAGTTCTTAAAAACCCGAAAAAACGTATACGTGAGTACGCCTACCATTCGTACAACAAGCGAAGCCACTTGGGGAGAGCAATCAGGACGGAACGCTATCGCCTGGTTGAATGGGAACCTCATTCGGATTCCAGTGGAGAGACTGAGTATGAGCTTTACGACTACGCGAAAGATCCACTGGAAACTAGGAATCTCGCAGATTCAGAACCGGATGTTCTCGCGCGCATGATTAAACTTTTAGACCAAGAACCTACGGCCAAGAAGCAAGTAGAGAAAAGACAGAGGTAGAGCCATTCGGGTAGTTTTTGATCGCTGCGAGCTGGGTCTGATGTTCTTATGCCCTTCATGCTTCGCTTTTCAATACTAATCCTCTTTGCCTCGTTCGTCTTCGATTGGGGTGGATCACTCTCGGCCTCCAAGCCGAATATCCTTTTTATCGTTAGCGATGACCTGACCGCCTGTTTGGGGTCTTACGGGAACGAGATTTGCCAAACGCCCAATTTGGATCGGCTCGCAAGTGAAGGCGTTCAGTTCGATCGGGCCTACTGTCAGTATCCGGTTTGCGGGGCGTCTAGAGCTTCCTTTATGAGTGGGCTTTATCCCAAGCGTAATGGAATGATGGGCAATAGCTACGCGCTCGGCAGCTATCGAGCGATGAATCCGAAACTGGCGGATCACCCCAGTATTGGGGGCCTCTTGCGGCGAAATGGATATGTGTCTTTGCGAGTTTCAAAGATCTATCACATGGGTATTCCCGGAGGTATCGAAGCCGGTGAGCCAGGGGGAGATGATCCAGATTCATGGGATCGAGCGATTGATGTGATGGCGCCCGAAACGGCCAGTCCCGGAGTCCTTGAATTGCTTTCGCCCAGAAGAACCCACTACGGATCGAATTTTGCTCGAATCATCGTTCCGGATAACGAAATCGAAACTCAAGCGGATGCGCTCACCGCGACACAAGCGATTGCGATTCTAGATAGCCGGGCGCGTGGAGGAGAATTCTCTAAGTTCATTCGCCCTGAAGAGCCCTTCTTTCTCGCAGTGGGATTTGTGCGCCCGCACGTACCGTTAGTCGCGCCGAAGTCGATGTTCGATCTGTACGATGAGGACAGTATCCCGCTGCCGTATGTCCCGGAAGGTGACTTGGACGATCTGCCGGAACCTGCAGCTGCCATGGCCAATGAGGGGCGTTATTGGCTGACTGAGAAACAGCAGAAACAATCGATTGCCGCTTACTACGCGAGTGTTACCTATATGGATCAGCAAGTGGGAAGGCTGCTCGATGCATTAGATCGATTGGGTCAGCGTGAAAATACCATCATAATTTTCACCTCGGATCATGGATACAACTTAGGCGAGCACACCATGTGGCAGAAATTGAGCCTGTTTGAAGAAAGCGCCCGCGTGCCTCTCCTGATCTCCGCCCCTGGTTTTGAGAAAGCGGCTGGGAAGAAAGCCCAAGGTCTGGTTGAGCTGGTGGACTTGTATCCAACCCTCTTGGATCTGACGGGGCTGAAGGATAAAGCTCCCGCCAATCTGGATGGGATCAGCCTTCGGCCACTGCTGGATAACCCAGATTCCAAAGGGAAGAAGAAAATGGCGTATACGGTTACTCGAAGTTTCGGAGAATCTATCCGCACGGATCGCTATCGCTACAATCGCTGGGGCGAGGAAGGGGAGGAGCTTTACGATCACCAGACGGATCCAAAGGAGTTCACGAATCTGGCGGGAATGGAACAACATTCGAATACGCTCAAGCGCATGCGAGCTTTGTTGGAAACAAAAAACGAGGGGTTTTGATCTAGCGGTTCCTTTGTCTGTTTAGGCGTCTTTTGAAAAAGATTGTAGGTAGGGCTCGACGGCCCGGCGATCCGCAGCGGTCGAGTTGATGATCAAGCAGATGGGAAACGAATTTCGGCTCGCCGGGCCGTCGAGCCCTACCTTTGCAGCCTTCCAGGGGAGAAATTCTCTCGTGTCGACATTGTCAGTTGAACCTATTGGCCCAAGGGGCGACCTATTTGCTCCGTCGGAGTAACTAGCGAAGCGATGTTAATACCAGTTTTTGGTCTCGCGTCTGTGAGGCACCTTATTTCCGCAGATACTTTCGTATTTGGAATTCGGATTCGTCTCTGATTACGGAATCGAGTTGGAATTGATCTTCGAAATCTGGGAAAAAAGCATCACCCTCGACCTTGCGTTTGACGAGGGTCAGGTACAGCTCTTGGCAGCGGGAGAGCGATTGTCGGTAGATCTCCGCCCCACCACAGATCCAGATAGGATCCGTGTAGCCTCGTTCGTCAATTACTTCAAGTCCATCAAGAAGGTCGACGCCGTTGGGCAAAGTGGGCTGAGATCGGCTAACAACCGCAGTCTTACGGCCAGGGAGCGGCCGACCGATGCTGTCCCAAGTCTTACGTCCCATGACAAGGACACCTCCCATGGTGGTTCCTTTAAACCACTTAAAGTCTTCCGGAATTCGCCATGGGATTTCGTTACCGTTTCCAATGACTCGGTTCTCGCTCATCGCGGCAATCGCTCTCCAGGTTTGGCTCTGAGACATGGATATCGGTCGGAATCTTCGTCTTAAACGGAAATCGGCGCCTTGATACTGGGGTAGGGGTCGTAGTCCACCAATTCGAAGTCGTCGAAAGTGAAGTCCCCGATATTCTTGATATCCGGATTGATACGCATGGTGGGCAGTTCCCTCGGCTCGCGCTCAAGCTGGAGTTTGGCTTGATCTAGGTGATTCTTATATAGGTGGAGGTCTCCGAATGTATGTACGAACTCTCCCGCTTTCAAATCACAAGCTTGGGCGACCATAAGCGTCAGTAGGGCGTAGCTAGCGATATTGAAGGGAACTCCCAGAAAAAGGTCGGCACTCCTTTGGTAGAGTTGGCAGGACAGTTCGCCCCGTTCCGTATCAACATAGAATTGAAATAGACTATGGCAGGGAGGGAGGGCCATCAAATGAAGTTCGCCCGGATTCCATGCGCTGACCATGAGTCGACGGCTTGTGGGATTGGTCTTTATCTGCTCGATGACCTGTTCGATCTGGTTGATACTGCCGCCTTCAGGTGTCTTCCAGTCGGTCCATTGGGCCCCGTAGACCCGTCCCAAGTTTCCATTCTCATCCGCCCACTCATCCCAAATGGTAACCCGGTTGTCATTGAGATACTTTATGTTGGTGTCGCCTTTGAGAAACCAAAGCAGTTCGTGGATGATTGACCGCAGGTGAAGTTTCTTGGTGGTAAGACAGGGGAATCCATTCCGCAGATCAAATCGAGATTGAGCCCCAAAAACGGAGTAAGTTCCGGTTCCGGTCCGATCGTCGCGATAGTGCCCGTTGTCGAGTACGTGCTGCAGCAGTTCGAGGTATTGCTTCATGAATGGTGAAAAGTGTTTCTTCTCTAGATCTTAGCGTCGATGAAAATTCGATCCATGGCCGAATTTTGTCTGAGAGCCTCTACGAGGCGGTTGGCCCAGCGACCAAATAGGAGCTTCCTTGATATTCGATCGTGTCGCCATGGGTGATCTTTCGACGTTTTCGCGTCTCGGTTTCCCCGTTCACTTTTATTAGCTCGTTTACGATGACTTGTTTGGCTTCGCCGCCGCTGGAAACCAGTCCTTCGAACTTTAGAATTTGGCAGAGTTCAATCACGTCTGATTGAATCGTTATGGTGATGGGTGAAGGGGAGGACATGCGATTGCCAGCAGAGACCTCGCGAGCGGTTCTGTCGATAGGAAACCTAGTTGCGACCCGAAGATTCGAGAATGAGTAAGTCTCGTTCTACGATAGCTGAATGCTCTTCGAGCTGTCCGGTAGCTTGGTTTTCTCTCAGAACGCGTATTTCAACTTCTGATCCTGGAGTGCCGCGAAGGAGCCCGACGACGTCCTGCATATTTCTGCCATAAAGATCTTGAAGGTCTTTGCCGGAGTCCTTTGCTTGTACAATCAAGTCTCCTGCTCGGAGATCGGTTGAAGCGAGCGCGCCCGTGGGCATGATGTCAGCGATTTTAGGAAAGCCGTTTTCCATTTTTAATACCGCTCCGATTCCCTTTGGGGTGTTTTGGTATACGGCTTGCATGCCCGCGTCCCTTTCCTCGATGTCTTTAAGGCTCTCCACCCAATCGAGAGCTTGGTCAGTCCCCTGCGCCGCAAGGGATGGAGATATCGCCTCGATTGCTAGACGCCGGTCTTCGGGATTCGTAAAAGTATCCAGAGATTGGATCATGTCATTCGGATTTCTCTGAGCCCAGGTATTGAGAATTTGATCCGCCGCATTGGCGGGCAGGGTGTCTGGGGTTTTAGAGTACCAACTCCAGGCGCTTTTCGGATCCTGACTCGACCAGTTGTTGATGAGGCTGTCTGTGAATCGAGACTTTTCCCAATCGGTCCATCCCTCGGCCATGGCCAGTGTTTTGGCAGGATCAAAGTCGCGCATCGAGGGGGAAAGCCGTGCTGCGATCTCAGTTCGGCTTGGATGAATGGAAAAGGCTTCCATCCAGGCGGAGTCGATCGCGGGGTCGGTGGATGACCGGGCAAGGATCGAAGCGAGTTCGGCTTCGAGTCCGTAACGCCCCTCAGATAGACCTAGCACCCGCCTTAGCCGTCCCTCTTGCTCGCCTTTCAGGAAGACTCGTGTCGACCGCCCATTCGCCCACCAGGGCCTTTAGAGCGAAGCTGCGAGTCGTTCCGGTCTGAGCGATTGCGATGGTTAAAGCATCCCGAGGTGAGCTGTTTTCGGCGATAAACTTGAATAGTCCAACGACGTAGAATGCCTGCTCTCGCGGATTCATGGACTCCGCCGTTGAGAAAGCCGCATCAAGATCATTTTTTGCCTCTTCGTAGCCGGTATTCCTTAAATCGATCGCCATCTCACTGACTCTATTGGATCTTTCCCGTGGGTTTGGTGGGGAATTGCTTTGATCCGATGTGCTGGGACGAGGCATGGGAGAGATTGCTTCTGCTGGTTTCCTTGGGGTGATTGTGGAAGGAGATCCGGTTTCTGAATCGGCTATATCTACCTTCTTAGCTCCTTGTTGATACCCGAGGGAATAGAGACCGAATGCCACGGCGATAGTCAGCAAGATTAAACCGATAGGACGTAGCCTAGATTGATTGGAGATGGATCTCATGAGCATACGCTTTCTTTGAATTAGTCAGTCCTTTTCCGTATTTGTGCCGGAACAAGATTCATTCTTGGATGCAAGGTTCTCAATTGGCGCCTTGAAATGTGAGTCAACTCCTGCTGAACTTCATTCCACCCCGGCTTACAAATAAGTCGCGGACCACTTTTTTACTTATGCTTAGACTAATAACCCTCCTCGCGAGCCTAGTGCTAGCCTCTCACTTAGCTGCGCAAAAGCCCAACGTTCTCTGGATCAGCTGTGAAGATATCAGTGCCCATTTGGGATGCTATGACGACCCTCATGCCATTACCCCGAATCTGGACAAATTGGCTTCTGAAGGGGTGCGCTATTCTCACGCTTTCACGACAGCTGGAGTTTGCGCGCCGTGTCGCAGTGGGATTATAACAGGGATGTACCAGACAACGCTTGGTACGCAGCACATGAGGGGTCACGCTCAGCTGCCTCCGGAAATTGTGCCCTTTCCCACCTATCTGCGAAAGGCTGGTTACTATTGTACGAACAACAGTAAAGAGGACTATCAGTTTGCGACCCCTAAGAATGTCTGGGATGACTCCAGCAGAAAAGGCCATTGGCGTAATCGGGAGAATCCTGACCAGCCATTCTTCTCCGTATTCAACTTTACAGGTTGCCACGAAAGCGGAATCGCTAGTGCGAGCAAGTACCAGGATGTCACAAAGGATTTAGACCCGAGTCAGCGGCAAGACCCTGATGCGCTCACTACATTTCCTCCCTACTATCCGGAAACGCCTGATGCTCGCGAAGACTGGAAACGTAATTACGAGCTCATTACGGCGATGGATGCTTGGGCAGGCGATTTGATTAGGCAACTTAAAGAAGATGGGCTGTACGAGAACACGATCATTATGTACTGGTCTGACCACGGGGTTGGGTTGCCACGAGCCAAGCGGTGGCTCTATGATTCGGGTACTAGAGTTCCCTTGATTGTCAGGATTCCAGAATCTCTACGAGAAAAGGGACAGGGCAAACCGGGAGAGGTGACTGATCAACTGGTAAGCTCGATCGACTACGGGCCATCGGTGCTGAATCTGGCTGGTATTGAAATTCCTTCCCACATGCAGGGGAAAGCATTCCTAGGCAAAAACTTGGGAGCTCCACGCGAGTTTGTATTCGGAGCAAGGGATCGCATGGACGAGCGTTACGATATAATACGAATGGCGAGGGACAAGCGTTTCAAATACATAAGAAATTATGAGCCGCTTAAAACCTACTACCAATATATGAATACGCCTGAAAAGGGCAAGACGATGGCGGACTTGAGGCGACTTCATGAAGAAGGAAAATTGCCACCCGCTGCGGAGTACTATTTCTCGCCCAGCAAGCCTGTCGAAGAGCTTTATGACACGTGGAGTGATCCCCATGAGATTAACAATATTGCGGACGACCCAAAGCGTGCCAAGACCTTGAAGAAGCTCCGCCAAGCCCATTTGGACTGGGTAAAGAGTACTCGGGATACCGGATTAATCGCGGAACCTATACTGGTTGAGCGGGAAAAGGAGATTGGGCATCGTTATGGCGTCCTCAGACAGATAAGTGACTCAACGTTTAACAACAGACTGGCGGATATTGCGGTAAAGGCCTCGGATGGACCGAAAGCGCTCCCAGCTCTTATGAAAGGGCTAAAGGATCCGGATGCGGCTATCCGCTACTGGGGCGCGGTCGGAGTGGGAAACATTGGGGCTGAAGCTCGAAAAGCTGAGGCTGCCATTCGGATGGCTTTGGGCGACGAATCATCCGTTGTTCGGACTGCAGCTGCGAGGGCGTTGTGTCGTTTGGGCCAGCCAAAAGATGCCCTTCCGGTACTGGTGAAAGAACTGAATGATGGAGAACAGTGGGAACGTCTTCATGCGGCTATCGTACTCGATGAAATCGACGACCTGGCTCGGCCTGTAATCGGCAGTATGCATAAGGCGCTAGAGCCTCGAGAAGATTTGTATGCAAATGGGAAATACGTTGTGAGAGTCATAAACAGAGCCTTGAATCAGTTGGAGGGGACTGGTCGAGAAGTAAATTGAAGCGAATGCCCTCGCGACCAATTATAGTTTTTTGGAAGGTCTAGATTCGATTAGCCTTAGATGATAAAAGCGATAGTATTAGTTGGTGTAGCTCTTGGCATTTTTACGTGTAGTGGAGATGAGCTTCAGTGGTACAAGGGGAATACCCATACGCACACGTTCTGGTCTGATGGAGATGACTTTCCAGAGATGGTCGTGGATTGGTATAAGAATCACGGATATGATTTCCTTGTATTGTCGGACCACAATATCCTATCGCGAGGGGAGAAATGGAAAGCGCTGCGTGCGGACCAAGCGAATGTTGCGATTGATAAGGCGGAAAAGCGTTGGGGTCGTGGACATGTGAAGACGCGGATCGTGGACGGAGCTAAGGAGGTTCGTCTGCTCCCCCTTAATGAGGTGCGCGACCTATTGGAAGAACCAGGGAAGTTCATCATGATAGAGGGACTCGAAATGACGACATCGCGGGAGGGGTTAGCGGTTCATACGAATCCCATGAATGTGAGCGAGCTTCTAGGTGTCGAAAGACTTAGCGAACGCACTGTGGAACAAGAATTGGAGATTCACTCGCATTTGGTGAATGAGCACTCTCACGCAACCAGTAAGCCGGTGTTCTGGCAAGTGAATCACCCGAACTACAGGTTTTCAATCACAGGGGAACAACTGGCAGATGTAGCGCTTCTAGACGGCGTTGAGATCATGAACTCTAGCTCTAACTGCTTCAATCTTGGTGATGGATCACGGCCCTCGGTCGAGCGAATTTGGGATATCGCTAACACCATTCGACTCAAGAACGAGGGACTGCCGCCCATCTTTGGAACGGCGACTGACGATACGCATGACTATCATTTGGAAAACCCAGTAGTCAATGGACCGGGAACCGCTTGGGTGATGGTGAGATCCAAGTCTCTGACGGCTGACTCAATTACCGGAGCCATGAAAGAAGGGAATTTCTATTCGAGCACCGGAGTTTTGCTCAAGAGAATGGATTTCAACGCATCGGATAAGACCTTTACGGTAGAAGTGGACGCTGAAGCAGGGGTTCAATATGAGATTGAGTTTAAGGGGTCGTTGTCTAACGTGTCACTGGCGCACGAGCACGTTCCGGATGTGGTGGACGAGAAGGGAATTGAGCACCCGGTGACGGCCAACTATCTCGACCGAAACATTGGCAAAACGTTCAAGTCCAAGAAAGGTACGAGGGCTACCTATCGTTTGAAGGGAAACGAATTGTTTGTGAGGGCTGTGGTACACAGTGATGCCTCTCCATATTTTAAATACGATGAATATAGTGATTATGAGAAAAAGGCTTGGACTCAACCAGTGGGTTGGAAGATTGACTAAAGGGAGGGGATTGTTGTGAGAAGTTTGATACTTTGCTGCGTTTCGTTTCTTTTGGGTGGAGTTGCTGGGGCGAGCGACGCCCCTGAGTTTAAGTCACTCTTTGACGGGAAGACACTCAATGGATGGGTTAATGTGAATACAGGACCCGATACTTGGACCGTTAAAGATGGGATTTTGGTTTGCAGCGGTACGCCGATCGGAGTGATGCGATCGGAAAGGCAATACGAGAATTTCATATTGGAGATCGAATGGATGCACCTTGAGTCGGGGGGGAATTCCGGCGTTTTTGTGTGGAGTGAAGGCGAAGTGCACACAGCCAACCGGCTACCGAGTGGAGTTGAAGTCCAGATGCTCGAAAACGACTATCCGATTATCCATAATCGAGTAAGAGAATATGTGAGCGGAGAACTTTTCGGAGCGGGAACAGTAACGACGATTCCAGATTACCCAAGGGGTAAGAGAAGTTCGTCCGTGGAATATCGCTGCAAAGGTAAAGGAGAATGGAATCACTATCTCGTCGTCTGTGTGGATGGCGTCGTAAAGCTCTCTATTAATGGTAAGTTTGTTAATGGCGTGAGAGGGTCCTCTATCAAAAAAGGCTACCTTTGCCTTGAATCGGAAGGCGCTGAAATTCACTTTCGAAACATCAGCATCATGGAGCTGCCTCCGGGCGTCATCCAGGAATCTGAGATTGCTCCCTTGATTGGTGAGGAAACCCCTTAGTCCAAATCCACGAGGTTGGTCCAAGTTTCGGCGATCTTGACTGCAAGGTGTTCTTTTCTTGGCACCGATTCGGTTTCGCGCTGGTCTAGCAAGTGTGGGATGCCTACTCGACATGCTATCTGAGTGTTACAGTTTGCCCGGTCTTCGACGCCAATGCTCGAGGAGTATTGTGTTAGGGCTGTGGGTAGCAATGGGGGCATTTTCGCTTTTTGGAGCTCCTGAAGAGGATGCCGTCGATATTGAGTCAGAACTCGAAGAACGATATATGGAGGCTTTGAGCTTTCTCAATGTTGAAGACGAAGAGACTCTAAAAAAGGCACCTAGGCTTTTGAAAAAGCTGGCAGTGTCGGGTCATGCCCGGTCGCAGCATACCCTGGGAACGCTTTATCGATACGGTATTGGCGTGATTGAAAACAACAAGCAAGCAATCCGCTGGTACAAGGAAGCTGCGGTGCAGTCCTTTCCGGCGGCAATGCTAAGTTTGGCTGAGTCATATATAGAAGGTTTGGGCGTTGAAAAAGACTATCAGAAGGCCCGTTCCTTGCTCGAGGCCTTGCTTGACCCCAACGCTACTTATGAGGTGAGGGTGGAGGAGTTTGGTGTCCTTCGAAAAACGAAGTCGAGGGCGAACTACTTGCTGGGTGTAATCTACTCGAGTGGTATCGAGGTTGAGATTGATATGTCAAAGGCGATTAAGCTCTTTGAAAAGGCAGCCCACACTGGAGATCAAGATGCTACGATGTATTTGGCAATTACCTACGCAGAAGGGAAGGAAGTAGAGAAAAGCATTGAGAAGGCTAAGGAGTACTTTGAATTGCTGGATCTCCAGTCATCAGATGCCCTTAGGCGTTCGTTGGACTCGGTCACCGTGCCGGGCGCAGATTACACAGAGATAGAGAACCTGAAAGAGTATGGCGAAGAAATGCGGGCAGTAATTTCCCAGACGATCGTGGAGATGCAGACGGAATTCGCGAAACAGGTTTTGTATTCAGAGGGAGAAGATTTTGATGCGGAGTTTGCCGCGGGGCTCTTGGAGCTAGCGGCAAACGGTGGATACGCAGAGGCTCAATCTGAATTGGGGGTCCTTTACTACCGTGGTCAAGGTGTTGAAGAGGATTCTAAAAGGGCAGCTAATCTAATCGCACAAGCGGCAGAGCAAGGTTGGGTTATGGCCCAATACAACTTAGCAGTGATGATCAAGGAAGGTAAGACGGATGAAAGCGATAGCGATCAGGCCGACAAGCTGCTTGAACTCGCGGCCAACGAAGGTCTCCTCGCCGCCCAATTGTTTCTCGATGGTTCACGCGGTAAGAGTGTTCTGAATTCAAGAGAAGCGAAAGAGTTATGCATCGAATTGGCTGAGCAAAACGATGCCCGAGCGTTATACAGTTTGGCGCGTCGGAAGATGATGGGCTGGATGATGGATGTTGAGATGGATCGCGAGAAACTGGTAGAACTGTTTAAGCAGTCCGCGGATTCTGGGTATTCTCGTGCTCAATACACGATGGGGATGCTTCACATGACTGGTGAAGTTGTTGAACAGAATATAGAAACTGCCTATTGGTGGCTAAAGAGCGCGGCCGCGCAAAACCATCCGTTAGCGCTTCATCACATTGGAATTTGCTACGCTCAGGGGATCGTAGTTGAGCCAGATATTGAGCAAGCGTTTAACTATTTTTCTAGAAGCGCGGATTTGGGATTAGATGCGGCCAAAAACAGCTTGGCGGTTTTTTACAATAACGGAATCCACGTTATCCAGAATGAGTGGAAGGCCAGTGAGCTTTATCTCGAAGCGGCCGATGAAGGAGACCAGACGGCAGCGTACAACATAGGAAACTGCTATTTGGAGGGTAAGGGCGTAAAGCGGGATGTCGGAAAAGGACTTGAGTGGATCGCCCGATCTGCCGAGCAAGGGAACTTGATTGCTTGTAGCCAGATGTCCCGTATTTATGAGGAAGGATTACTGGTAGACCACGATGCGGTCGAACTAGCTTATTGGAGAGAGAAGGCTGCGGAGTTGGGAAGCCGGCTATCAATGAAGCAGACTGCAATGAACTATTTCTATGGTAAAGGGATTCCGAAAAACAGGGGCAAGGCGGCCTTTTGGATTTCTCAGTACATAAATAGTAATGGATTAAGCGATACGAACAGTCTATTATTGGAAGGTGAGTACGAAAATTTTGCGGACGTACAAAAACTGCTTCCGCAAGACTACTCTGCCTTAATCGTGTATGTGGATCTCATGACGGATGCTGATTGGTCGGGATATGATCCTAAAGAAGCGTATCGAATTCTTTACGACCTCGCAGGCAGAGGTTTCAACGGAGCCCGCTTTCGATTGGCTAAATTACATGTAGATGGGGGCTTCGCTAAAGCGAGTTCCAAAAAGGCATACTCTCTCTATAAATCGCTCTTTGATGAAAATCGCGACTCGGATTTAGAGGTTGAGAAGAGTCTGGCCGGAAAGGCCGCTTATTATCTGAGTGGTTGCCTTGCCGAAGGAATCGGCGTGAGGGCGAGTGAAATCAAAGCATTTAAATGGCTCGAAGAATCAGCCTATTATGGGTATGCGCAGGCACAATACGAATTAGGGAAAAGAATTGTTTTCGAAAACGATCCAGTGAAGTTGAGCGAAGGTGTCTATTGGCTCATGGAGGCTGCCAATCAAGGACATCACGATTCCCATGTAGCTCTTGCGAAGCTGAATCTTGAAACGCCCATTCCTTCTTTGGATCAGGAGACAATCATTGTATGGCTCAAAGATCTTGTTGATTCAGGATCGGGTGAAGCCCGAACGCTTCTCAAGCGATACGGAGTAGAGTACAAGGTTCCGGTAAGTAAGCCGCGGGCGCCGAGGGATGATGAAGAAAAGAAAATCAACCCCTACGCCCCAATTGAAGCCGCTTAGGTTTCCTCGGTTACGTAACGGTAGCGCATCCGCAGCTCGGTCTCCGATGGCATGTCGACGTCAATTTTCCGATCCAGGGCGGAAGTGATTCGGTTCGTCTGGCTTTCGTCCATCTCTCCGTACGCGAGTGGTTTCCCCTTCGAATCGACAGCGAACGTAATTTGATCGTCCTTGCGAGAAACGCGTAGCTTCACACTGCCTTCCTTCCATTGGTAAATGGCGATTTCGAGAAGGTTGCTTAGAACGCTTTCGAGCAGTTCTTCGTCCACTTCAGCATCGATATAGTCTTCGAAGTCTGCCTCGACGCTGATCTTCTCGACTTCTTGAGCGTAGTCGTTGACTAGTTCGAAGACTAGAGTTTGAAGGGCCGAAAGGGACTCTGGATCTGGTTGATATTGGTCTTCTATAGGCTCCTCAACTTCAGAGTCCTCTTCGAGGACGAGTTCAGCGGTAGCCTCGTCACTGATCTCATCAGTGGAGTTTTCAGTTTCTAAGTTATCCTCAGGTTTTGCGGAAAACTCTTCTTCCGGAGAGGTGGTCTTAAGACTGAAAGACGGGTTCTCTACCCCCTTACTCGACTTTTCTTCTTCAGCGAGGGACTCGATGAATTCTACGATTTCCTTCGAGTGCTCGTCGTCTTCATTTTGGTCGGCGTCCTTTTTGAAATCGAAAGGAACATCGTCTCCAATGAGGACTTCACCAGATTTCGACTGAACAGGTTCTTCCTTATCAGTCTCTTTCGATTTCCTTTGTTCGGTCTCGATAGGTATAAGACCATCGGGATCGACATTCTCAAGGAGTGAGCATTGGAGATCACTCTGCTCCCGAATCTTGGAAACTTCCTCACTTATTCGGGCGAGCGAAAGTTCGTTCCAATTCGATTCGAGTCGCTTGGAGAGATCGTTAATGAGAGTGGTTGGCGTTTCAATCTGCTGCAGAAGATTCGGTATCCAGATAGCTCGAGCGGATGCTTCCGAAACGGCTCTCCCAACTTGGGAGTAGATTTCTTCTGCTCGCATCTTTACTTCACGGCCCACTTTTGTCTTTCGCTCCGTTTCGAGCGTGGCCTCGAGAACTTCTTTTGCCGCAGCTAGAGTTTGCGATTCAACCCGTAATTTCTTTAGGATTCGATCCAGTTCAGCGATTTCGGTAGTTTGGCGGTTATTTATTGAAAGCGCGATATCCCGCTCATCGCGTGCTGCCTTAAGCTCTTTCTCTAGTTCGTCTCTCTGCTCTTTGACCTCTGAAACTTTTTTATCGTGGGATTCGATGTACCCCTTGATGGCAATCTCTTCCTGAACTTTCGCTCTACGTGTAAATTGATAGTCACTAGACTCCCCTTCTCGGACGTGACGAGCGAGGTCGCCAATCGGTTTGGCCACAGCCGCGGCAAGAAATTTAAATGTTCCGAAAAGGGCCAGGGCTATCAGAGTAACTATTGGGAACCACAAAGATGCTGCGGACAGGCCAACTTTGGAGGAGACGGCCACTCTGGTGGTTTCGAGAGCGGGTATCGTCATGAAGGCGATAGCTACAAGAATGAAAGCGCTGCAAGCGACTAGAGAATTTTTGATTTGGGATTGGATGTCTTTCACGTCGAATTACTCGGGTTGAGGATGCATTTTCTCTTCCAATCAATCGTCAGGAAAAGGTTGAACTGTATCTGATGTTTCAGAGGTTTTGCTGGGGATGGGCATTTGGCTCATCCCTAGAGCGATCAACTCATTTCTTCTTCGTGAGAGAACTCAGTACGGGATCCCAAATATGAGTTCGCGCCTGCATTGCTGAGTAATTTCCTCTATTTCGATGGGTCGTTCGAATTTGGCTCGGCGAAGACAAACCACTTTTGGCCAATAAAGTTCCAGCAGGCCCAGGCAAACGTCGCAGTAAGAAAGGCCGGTTTAGCGGTTTGGTCCAAGGCGATGGTCGCGTCGTAGATCACACTGTTTAAAATCCATCCGGTTAGATATACGATCGCGAATCGAATGGGCTCGCTTACTCGAAAGACGCGGTGGCGAAAGGTGAAATGCTTGTGGGCGAAAAATCCCCAAATAGAAACACAAGCAAAACTGACTCTTTTCGCCCAGGATCCGTCGACCTCGAACTGGGTCGAGAGAAACAAGTAGACACCGGCATCGATCGCGAAAGCGATTCCACTGACCAAGATGAATCGCAGGATTTGGGAGACTATATTGCGTTGGTCGGGCATCTAAACGTAGGATTAACGTCCGGTCGAGTGAGCAATAAAGGGGGTGCAGGACGAGGCAAATGTTTTTTCGGATCTGGGCGATCCCTTGGACTAGGCCGTGGGTTGGATCCTAGATCGCTTAGTGACTTATAGACTTGCGGCTAAGAGGATCAAAGCGACAATGCGACGGCATTAGAATCCCTGATCGAATAATGCCAAACATGAACGAGAAAATATTGATAATCACAGGTGATGGAGGAGAAAGCTACGAGGTCCTGTACGCGTTGCACCGATTTCAAGAAGCGAATTTCGTAACGGAAATTGCGGCTCCAAGTAGGCGAGCCTTAAACCTTGTGCTTCACGATTTCGCTCCTGGCTGGGATACCTACATCGAAAAGCCGGGCTACGGGGCCGAATCAGATCTTACGTTTCCTGAAGTTGTCGTCGATGACTACTTCGCGGTGATGCTAATCGGCGGAAGGGCTCCTGAGTATTTGAGAAATGATCCCAAGGTGCTTGAGATAGTGAAGGAATTCCACGCGAAGGGTAAGTGGATATACAGCATCTGCCACGGCATACAGATTTTAGCTACTGCGGGGCTTCTCAATGAATCAAACATTACCTGTTACGAGCATTGCCGGCCTGAAGCGGAAGCTGCGGGAGGTAAGTGGATCAAAGAAGAGGCGACCATTGATGGAAAAATAATCAGTGCTCAAACATGGCTGTCGCATCCTGACTTCTACCGCCTCATTTTTCAGAATATGTAGACTCTTGTTTTAATTGAGAGAGTCTAATTCTCTTTTGGATTTTCTTTGCTGGAGGGCTCAGGTTCTTCTTCCGTCTCAAACGGCATGCCCTCGTAGGAGTATTTTGAAACCGTTCGCTCGTAACGGCGCACCCGTTTGAAAAAACATCCGGCAAGACCTCCAAAAATAACCCCGAATGCGACGCCAATTCCCAGGCTCATGGCCGGGTTGGCTCCCACCTTAGAGGCGGCCACCATGCCAACTCCAATACCGATGATCATGCCAAAGTTCATCCCGATCGGCGCATCCATTTTGCGTCGTTTACGAGAAAAGCGCTCCTTCGAGCGATCGGACATGCGAACTATGAGGAGATCATCCATTTTTTGGAATTCATTCACGGAAAATTTACATTAACATGTTCAAATGGATTGTCTATCGGGAAAGTGTCGCTTCCTGCTATCGGGAAAATCCTCAGGTAGTATCCTTGCAGTCTGCAGCGGAAATTCGAAATGAATTGTAGTCTCGACTCTTTATTGTAAGAAAATTCTTTAGAAACTGGGCTTTCCGAGATTCTAACGCCCCTCCAGGCAACGGGATTTTCAAAGCCATAGACAGATATTTAGCAGAATTTAATTCGTGAAGAACGGTAAATACAAAGGGCCTCACTGGGAAACGCGTCGCGAGATTCTCGGAAAGCTGAAAATGCGGGGCTCATTATCCAGTTCCACCATGGCGGAGGAACTGGGAATTTCGTCCATGGCGGTTCGTCAACACCTGCAAGATCTACAAAATGAAGGTGACGTCCGTTCGAGTGATGTTTCGAAAGGCAAAGGACGGCCTACTAAGTATTGGGAGCTGACGGATCAGGCTTCCCGCCATTTTACCGATCGTCACAGAGATTTAATTCTCGATTTGCTCAAAAGTATGAAGGACTCGCTGGGTCCTGAAAGCATGGATAGACTTTTGGAAAAGAGAGGCGAAGGGCAGATCGAAACCTACAGGGCGAGAGTCCACTCATTGCCTAGCCTGTTAGAGAAAGTCGGGGGCCTCGCTCAAATTCGCTCAGAGGAAGGTTATATGGCGGAAGTGCAGACGGAAGGGGATGGTACGTGTTACCTGATCGAAAATCACTGTCCCATTTGCGCTGCGGCGGAGAGCTGTGCTGGACTGTGCGCAACGGAATTGGAAGTTTTCCGAAAGACGCTGGGTGATGAGGTGAAAATGGAGCGCATTGAGCACCTTCTAGATGATTCTCGTCGATGCGTCTATCGGATTCGGCCGAGTCTTTAGCCTAGGGAAGGCATCCATTTAGTTGTTCGCGAGAAGGAGATCGGCGTGTATCCGATAGCCATCCACTTTGAAAGCGAACCGAGTCTGAATGGAAGTTCCTGCTGTACTTATGGCCATTCGCTTGCCCTGTATTACGGTGGGTATGGTTAAGGTTGAGGGTAGTCCGAGGTCGGCCAATGTGTTCTTAAAGGTGCCGGCAAACATATTCGTCAATTCCCCGCAAACGTCTCGTACCGTGTCCTCTTCCAGTTTTTCCAAGTCAATCCCAGTGATTATGTTAGCGATATAATACGCGAACGCGTCGCCTAGAAACAGGTAGCAGACGCCATTCAAGTCGCCCGCGAAACCGACGGATGCCGCGAACATGCGGGTGCTTCCGTCTTTTTCTGGGTCCAGCTTGGGGCTAAGAGACTGACTCCCTGAATACGATTCGAACCCAATCAATTCACACTTCGCCCAGGCCATCGTTTTGAGAACCTTAGTGAGCGACTTGCTCACGAAATCGTGTAATTGTTCAGTGGTAACGGAATGGGACATGTAGGACGCGATATCGAACAGTTTCTAGCGACGAACTCTTCTAGAAACCTCCTTCAATTGAGGCGGGGATTTCAGGAAAGTGCCAAACGCCCAAGAAGTGGATGTCCGGATCTTTGGGGATCTCATCGGAAACTCTAATTTAACAATTGAAATGGGCATGGCCTAGATTTTGGGATCGTGGTTTAGAGGCTGTAGGCGGTTATGGCGATTGTGGCGAAACTTAAGAATAAGAAAAAGCCGATTATATCGGTCGCTGTGGTAACCATAATGGAGGACGCGAGAGCAGGATCGATCTTTAAGGCGCGTAGGCTAATCGGAACCATAACTCCGGCAATAGCGGAAGCGATCATATTGAGTAGCATCGCAGCGAATACAACCGCTCCAAGTACCGGTTTCCCTATCCAGAGCCACGATGCCAGTCCAGCGAGTCCACCGATGGCGAGTCCATTGATACAGCCGGTGAAAAGTTCTTTAATGAGGAGTTGCCTCCATTCCTTGTTTTCGATTTCGCCCAGTGCCAGCGAGCGCACGACGATTGTGAGGGTTTGATTACCCGCGTTGCCGCCGAGCAACCCGATTATGGGGAGGAAGAAAGCGAGGATAGCGTACTCCTCTAAGGCGGGTTCGAAGAGTGAAACCACCCAGGCGATGCAGAATCCCGTGCACAAATTGACGCAAAGCCAAGGGAGTCGGTTGCGGACGGATTGAGGCCAAGCAGTGAATGCGGACTCATCTCCTGAGATACCGACCATGCGTTGCATGTCCTCAGTTGCCTCCTCTTGAACGACATCGAGTACATCATCCGAAGTGACCCGTCCAAGGAGAATCCCTGCGTTGTCCACGACAGGTAGCGAGCTGTAGTTATACTTCTGGAAAAGATTCGCGATCTCCTCCTGGTCTGCTGTGACTGGGACTGACCTTACTTCGGTGACCATGACCTGACTGGTTTTGAGTCGGAGGTCCCTAAATAGCAGGTCTCGCAAGCGAAGAACGCCTTTTAGCTGACCCAATTCGTTAGTCACGTAGACGTAAATCGCGCTGACGTCTTCCTGGTCCTCGTCTTTTCGGATTGCTTCTCTTGCCTCCCCGAGGGTGAGATTTTTGCTAATCGCGTGGACCTCCTTCTGCATGATACCGCCAGCGGAGTCTTCTGGGTACTCCATTAGGTCGGAGATCTCCTCCACTTCCTCATCAGGAAGCTGTTCCATGATGTCGTGAAGCCGCTCTGGCGATACATCGCTCAGCGCGTCTGCGGCGTCGTCGGACAACATCTCGGGTATTATTTCACTTACCCGCTCGAGCCGCATGTTTTCCATTAGCTCTGTTTGGAGATCTTGCGGAAGTTCGGTTATGACGTCGGCAGTGACTTCGTCGCTGAGAGAGCGAAAAATTTCTCTTATATCGTCCAGCTCCAGATTTTCTATCTCGGCCGCGATATCGCTAGGATGCATGTCCTTCAGTCGCTCGGATCGGAGGGACGATGCCTCGGGCTCTGCCGTATTATAGTCATCCCGTTCCGTCATTTGGATAGTTGTAGGGTTTCGCGGTTCTGCTTCAAGTCGCCTGTTTCATAAAATGGAAAAAAGTAAACGGGGTAAACGATCTAGTATGGAGACAATATTCTGGGAATTAGCGACTTGCGCCCCGTCCATGATCCTTCTCTTTTAATCGCCGTGCCGCTATCCGAAGCATCCACATACAAGGCTCCCTGGTTCTTTCCCAGTGCGCATTGGCAGACTATTCTTCCCAATGTCACCAGGCGAAGAATACGGGTTGAGTATAGACGCGAGAGATTCGAATTACCCGACTCCGATTTTATGGATCTCGATTGGCTAGAGTCCAACCCTGCCTGTGATGAGGCGCATTGTTGCCTAATTCTGCATGGTCTAGAAGGGGACAGCCAAGCGCCCTACGTGAAGTCAATGGCCCGATCACTAGGGAAATCAGGCTATGCTGTGGGAGCTTTGAACTTGAGAGGTTGTAGTGGAGAACCCAATCGCCTGAAGCGGTTTTATCATAGCGGGGACACAGACGGACTGGCCTTTGTTCTGGATCAAGTTAGCATGCGGTACGATCGCATTTCTCTAGTAGGATTCAGCCTCGGTGGGAATGTACTGCTAAAGTATTTAGGCGAAGACTCTGCCAGAGTCCCCAAATCTGTGCGGTCTGCGGCGGCCTTTAGCGTACCCTGTGATTTGGCGGGAGCGGCCGACTGTTTAGAGGAATCGCGGAATGCTTTTTACATGAAACGGTTTATTAAGCTTCTAGGGGCCAAGTTAAGAGAAAAGGAAGCTTTGTATCCGAAATATTCATATAAAAAGGGATACTATGAGATGAAATCGTTTCACGAGTTCGACAACGTTTACACGGCTCGTCTAAATGGATTTCGTGACGCGATCGACTATTGGAGCCAATCAAGTTGCAAGCAGTTTTTGAATCGGCTGGATTGTCCAGCATTGCTTGTGAACGCCAGAAACGATCCGTTCCTCTCGGATTCCTGCTTCCCCCGCGAGATTGCCCAATCTAGTTCTCTCTTTCATCTGGAGATTCCGAAATCAGGAGGGCACTGCGGATTTCCGGGTCGCAGGGCGCCTGAGGGCTATTGGCATGAACGCCGTGCGCTGTCGTTTTTTGCAGCGCAAGAGAATCGGGAATTCTAAAACCCCATATCAAGCTGGGTGCTTGCTTCAACCGGGGGTGGCGCGATGCATTCGGGCGTATCGTTTTGGTTGTTGTTCACAATGGGGTTAACCGCTCGGCACTGCATGCGCTCGGGACTTATCGCGGCGAAAAAATTAAATCGAGACTCCGTTTCGATGGTTTCGGGTTTTCCATCCAGCCACTCGTGGGCTTCATCGTCCTGAAGTATTACCGGCATGCGATCATGAATCTTGGAGGCAAGCGCGTTCGCTTGAGTGGTTAGAATGGCAAAGCTTTCCGAGGAATTACCGGCGGGATCGTGCCAGGTTTCCCAAATGCCAGCCATGTAGAATAACTCCCCGTCCTTCAGTTGGAGGTAGTAGGGCTGGTTAATGCTCCGCTGGCGCTTCCACTCGTAGTATCCATCCGCAGGAACAAGGCACCGTCGGCGCTGATAGGCCGCTTTGAAGCTCGGCTTGTCTGCAATTGTTTCGGAGCGGGCATTTATGAGGAGAGAAGCGGTCGATCCGGATTTTGACCAACTGGGAACGAGCCCCCAGCGCATCTCGTTCGCGGTCAACGTGCCCGCCTCTAAGTCTTTCCTGATGACGAGATTGTTTTGGGTGGGAGCGATGTTGTAGCGGGCTTTGAATGAAAATTCTTTGCTGCCACTCGGTGGAGGAAAATTTATTTTCCCCTTATCGTCGCTTCCGATTGAGATCGGTTTCTTGACCAATGTATAACGCCCGCACATCTTTCCCAAAAATGTATGAAACACCGGCCTTTGACAAGGCGTGTGTCGGAGGTTTCGCAATGTTTACCAATTAATTGAAACTATGGAAATTCTCATCATAGGGGCCGTTTTCGCGGTGCTTCTTCTTATCGTTCCTGGCCTGTTGGGACGGTCAAGAGAGTCGATGCTGGCCCAGTACGAGATCTTGGAGAAGCGTTTTCGGCTGCAGCGAAAAACCTATCCGAGCAAGTGGGGGAAAGGGATTGGGGAGCGGTACGCGCTTTCCGGCGATTTTCATGGGTATCCGATTAGCTTGTACGACCACTACCGCGGGAGCGGCCAATCCAAGGAGACCTGGACTTCTTTGACGCTAGAGATGCTTTTTGCGGGGGAGTTGGAGATTGTCCTTGAGCGAGTAGACGGCGGCGATCTTGGAGCGCGTTTTGCAAGAGCTGATTCCTTGATGAGAGTGGATGCTGGATTGGAAAACTTTGAGGTCTGCACGAATTCAGATACGATCATCGAATCGTTACTCAACAAATCCACTTGCGAGCAAATCACTGAATTCCAAGGGATGGGTTGCTTTCGGCTTTCGAAAGGGTTTTTCGAATACCGCGAGTCCGGTCAAATGGGAGACGCAGCGATGCGAATCCGTTTCCAGGAGGCATTAAGGCTTCTAGCGGATCTCGGCGACCGCCTTTCTGAGCTTAAAGAGGTCCGGGACGATCGGAAAAACGCGTTCCCTTCCTAGCGAAGCGCGTTGACCGCTTTTTCCATTCGCTCGAGTCCTTCCTTTAATGTTGAGCGGGGGCATCCAAAGTTGAGCCGCACATGTCCGGGACTATCGAAGAAAGCCCCGTCTGTAAGCCCAACTCCGTGCGATTCAAAATAGGCTACGGGATCGCCCAGGTCGAAGTCGGTCACGTCCATCCAAGAAAGATAAGTCGCTTCATGCTGGTAGATGCCAATCTCTGGAATGCGCTCTTTAACGAACGAGTGAATAAAGTCGCGATTGGCTCCGAGATAGCGGAGGAGTTCCTCTCGCCAGGGGCCACCGTCCCGATAAGCGGCTTCACAGGCAGTGTAGCCGAGATTGTTGACCTCTGCCATGATCCCTCGAGTCGCAGAATTGAACCGATTTCGAAGACCTTTATCGGGGATAATGGCCAGCGAGCAGCCAAGTCCGGCCAAATTGTAGGTCTTGCTCGGAGCGATAAGGGTGAAGGAGTTTTTTGAAATCCCCTCTGACAGTGTTGCAATGGGCGTGTGGGAGCGTCCATCGAGCAATAGCTCGCAATGGATTTCATCGGAGCAGAGGATCAAGTTGTGACGTTGGCAAAAGGCGGCGACCGCTTCTAGCTCTGATCGGTCGAAAACGCGGGCACACGGGTTGTGGGGATTGCAGAAAAAGAACATTTTCGTGTCTTTGTCCACAGCCGCCTCCATCGCCTCCCAGTCAATCACCCACTTGTCTCCGTCCAGAGCCATTTTCGCTTTAGTGACGGATCGATTCTGAAAACGAGGACCGAGGAGAAAGGGAGGGTAGATGGGGGTCGTCGTCAGGATTTTTTCACCCGGCTCTGCAAAGGCCCGACTGGTGATGTTAAGCCCCACGACCAATCCGGGTAGCCAGACGAGCCATTCCTCTTCTACTGCCCAATTGTAGTTGCGCTGCAGCATCTCAATGACCGCTTCGATCGTACTTCGCTCCGGGCGGGCATAGCCGAAGATACCGTGATCGATTCGGTCGTGTAAGGCATTCAAGACGGGTTCCGGAGCCTTGAAGTCCATGTCAGCTACCCACATGGGCAAGATGTCCTGGCCTGCGTACTTCTGCCATTTCTGGCTGTCCGTGTGTCGGCGTTCATGTACTTGGTCGAATATCGAGTCCATTGTTTGGGATCTGCGGCAAGAAAGAGCCATGCTTGCCAGAGTTCAATCTCTTAAAAGAGCAACTGTGTCATCAAACCTGCAAGCGGCTGCCTCCTAGAAGCATGAGGTTGAAAATTTAATGCGGAGGGGAGTCGGAGTTCTCTATTTCGATAGATGAGACGTTCGTACGGGTTGATGTGTCGAGGCACAGTTTTTGGGCAGATAACTGAGTCAATATGACACTAAACTATGGGTATAACGATTCAAGTGCATTGTATATCAATAACTTAAGGAAGTAGTTAGTTGGTATCATTTATGCACAATGGATGCCATCAATCCCATTAACAAATTCAAAAAAAGGAGGAAAATAATGAAATACTTAAGTCCGTTTAATTCAAGATATGGAATCACCCCCTTTTCTGGGCATTCTTTTACGAATCTGGAAAAGGAATTCGAAAAGCTCTTTGGCAGTTTGCCGAGTCTTTTCGATGTTGGCAGCGAATGGATCCCTGAAGCGGGAAGCCGATCTCTGAGTCCTCGGTGGTACGAGAATGACGATTCGTTTATCGTTCAACTCGAGCTACCTGGAATTGAGCCGGAAGCCGTATCGCTGGAAGTAGGCGATAACGCGCTCAGGCTTTCTGCCGAAAGGAAAACGCGATCCAGCAAAGACCATTCGGAAAGCTCCGTTTCCTACAAGCAGTCGTTCTCGATCCCGGAGGGTGTAGATACCGACAAGGTGAAAGCCGGCTACGAAGATGGGGTATTGAGCGTGACCTTTCCGAAGACGGAGGTGCTCAAGCCGCGTCAGATCAAAATCAATTAACAACAAAAACAGGAGGAAATTATAATGACTTTACTGAATGTATTTAAGCCATCTTCGGTTGCGGGTAGCGCCCAACCGAGCGCGAATGCCGAAGCCAAGGATGTTACATATGTGCGGCCAAGGTATGAAATCACGGAAGACGAACGTGCGTTTTGCGTCGACGTGGACTTGCCCGGAGTGGGCAGGAAAGACGTCACGCTAACGCTGCACGATGGAATACTTGAGCTTACAGGCGAGCGTAACTGGACGGCACCGAAAGATTGGAAGCCGATAAGCGGCGACCACGAGGCTTTTACCTATCGGTTGAAGCTAATGGTAGGAGACCGCGTTGCGGAAGGAGGTATCTCAGCTGAAACCAGTAATGGTGTGCTTCGTCTTACTTTACCAAAGGAGGAAGAGAAAAAGCCGCGCAAGATAGAGATTTCTTAATCTCATTGCGCGCAAGGATGGCGCCGGTTCCCGGGGAGGGGAGCCGGCGCTTTTTTGTTTGGTGGTCACTCCTTAACTCTATTAGTGTAAATTTGCTTCGAGTGTTCGAATTTCAAGATCGGCAGAAATATCCTGCCGAAACTTTGCCAAGGTGAACGAATAGTCGTAGCTCACTCGCTATTCCTGCGATCATTAAACTAAGTCGAGCGAAGCTAACGGATGGCCGGAATTGAAGATCCATGGTTGCTTTTGCCGGATGGGACTGTTTGAAAGTTCGCTTCACCATTTTCGATGAAAGTCTACCGATTGATAGTATTGGCGATTGTATCGCTTAGTTTGGGACAGCCTATTTGGGCTCAAAACGAGGCCGCAGAGACGCCGACCAATCAAGCTGAAGTGACGGAAGGTGGGAACTCATCAGAGCTAAGCGAATTCGCGTCGATACGCAAGGAGGTGCGATCAAAGCTTTCCGAGGTTTTCAAAGATGATATCGGGGAAAATTCTTGGGGAAGGCTATGGACCGCTTTTGGAATCATTCTTCTCACTTACATAGTTCGAAAAATAGTCGGCTACCTTTTTGAAAACTGGCTCCACCGGCTAGCCCAAAAGACGTCATGGGAAATCGACGACAGGATGATTCCTGCGATGCGTGGACCGGTCGGGTGGCTAATCTTCGTTTTGGGACTGTTCATAGCCCTTACTGTACTGAAAATGTCGCCTGAGTGGGATCGAGCGATCGTACTAATGGTGAAGGCAGCTACCTTGACCATAGTCTTCTGGGGGGTACTAAGGGCGATGGATGTTTTTGCTCAGACAGCTATGGAAATTGCGGAAAGCCGTGGCTCGGGAGTGCATGGATTTGTTCCGCTAATCCAGAAAGCGGCAAGAACGTTTCTTATCATTATTGCCGTCATTATCGTCGCCCAAAATATGGGCTATTCTGTCAGTTCGCTTCTTGCGGGATTGGGAATCGGTGGCCTTGCCGTTGCCTTGGCGGCTCAGGAAACGCTGGGCAATTTGTTTGGTTCGGTCTCGCTCGTGGCAGACCGCCCTTTCCGAGTCGGGGACTGGATTCAAGTTGGCAGCAAAGTCGATGGAGATGTTGAGGAGATCGGGCTCCGATCTACAAAAGTAAGGACCTGGTCAAAGTCGCTTATGTCGATTCCGAACAAGGTATTGGCCAACGAAATTATCGAAAACTGGAGCAAGATGCCCAAGCGGAGGGTAAAGCAGTACATAGGTGTCACCTACAACACGCCAGCGGACGCGATGCACGAATTGGTCGAGGATATTAAGCAACTCCTGAAGGAAGACGAAGGCGTCCAGCAGGACTTCATTCTCGTGAACTTTACTGATTTCGGTGAAAGTTCGCTGCAAATCCTTGTCTATTATTTCACCAGCACGACAGCTTGGCTCGCCCACATGGACATCCGGCAGCGGATCAACATCAAGATTATGAAAGCAGTTGAAGCACGAGGTGCATCGATGGCTTTCCCAACTCGTTCGCTGCAATTTGAAGGGGATATCGCCGAACGAATCGCGGATGGATTGGGTTCGAAGGCGGAATAAGCTAAGGCGTGTAACAGGCGATATACAATGGATTGGTCAGCACTCCCCTGGGAAGGTAGCGGGATTCAAATGCCGCTTTCTTGAGGGCGGACTCGATTTTTTCGCGAGTAAATAGTCCTAGTCGATGCGTCTCGCTGAAATCCAGTGTCTCAGCTGGGGTTTCGATATGGTAGTCGATTTGAAGGATTGAAACGCTCCCATCTGTGCTGGCTTGCCGCGCCTGTAGAATCTTGACCTTGGATGTCTCGTCGAAGCTTTCATTTGCGTCTACTAGTTCCGGTTTCCATTCATCTGGCTCGACCCACGGTTCCAGGATGAGCCAGCCGCCGGGTTTTAGGTGCCTTGCCATGCAAGAAATGGCGGATTCCAATCCTGTGGTCGTTTCCGCATAGCCGATTGAGCTGAAAAGACAGGTGATGGCGTCGTATCGCTTTGGAAGGGTAAAGGACCGCATATCGGCGGCAGTGAACTCTCCTCCAGGGTTCTTAGATTGGGCTATCTCGACGAAATTCGGCTCCAAGTCGATCCCATCGACGCAGTAACCATAGGTTTCACTCAGAATGCGAGCGTGTTCGCCGGTCCCACAAGCGACATCAAGGATCCCTTTTGGCTGAGTCTCGAATTTTTCCAGAATGTAAGCGATCCGTTCCGCTTCGGCGGGATAGTCTTTGATCGACCGATAGTGGAAGTCGTACCATTTTGCGAATTGAGTGTACATGAACAGGGCAAGAATTCCTTCCGGACAGGATCCGAGCAATTTAATTTGGAAGAATGCTCAGCTATGATCGCGCTTCTCGAGCTTTTGATGCTCGTAATGAGGAATAATTTAACCTAAAAACCGTTTATTTTTCAGAGGGGTCTATCACGTTGAAACGGTTTGAAGAACTTAACCGTCACGTCGATATCCAGAATTGACTGAATCATGTTTGAAAATTCGATAATTAACCGGAAAGTTTTTCGCCTGGCCACTAGCATGCTAATGATGTGGCTGGCGTTTTTATTTTTATGCTCGAATGTGCTTGCCGCGGTATACCCTGGCCCAGATTGGAAAGACGATTACGACCCGATCGCTAGTCCTGACGCAATTGTCGGAGGCAAGTTTAAGATGGTGCTGGGGCCCTATCCGAGCAGCTTTAATTTGTATACCAATTACACTTCCCAGAGCCTGGCTGTATTCAGTCTGCTGTACGATGGCTTGTTTGACGTGCATCCCTTGAGCCTGGATTGGTCTCCACGATTAGCTCGCTCGATAGAGGTTTCCGACGATCAGTTGACGTTTACGATCCATCTCGATTCGAATGCAGTTTGGAGTGATGGTGAGCCAATTACTTCGCAAGATTTCTTGTTCACCTGGGAAACCATCCTGGACCCCCAAAGCCTCGCGGGTGTTCACAAGCATTCGTTGGAAAAATTCGGAATTCCTGAGTTGATTGATGAAAAGACGATTCGGCTAAAGGCCGACAAAGTTGATTGGAGCAATATGGTGTCACTCGCCTCCTTCGTTATTCTGCCGAAGCACCATTTCGAAGGACTTGATTTCAATGATCAGGACTTTGAATTCCCGATTGTCTCTGGGCGGTACAAGATTTCTGAAATGAAGGAAGGAAGTTTCCTTCGGCTGGAACGTCGAAGCGACTGGTGGTTGGAGGACCAGAAGCGATTTATAGGGACAGATAATTTTCAAACCATCGAGTTCCGGTTCTATGCGACGCGCGATCTGATGTGGGAAGCCTTTAAAACGGGCGATGTGGATACATTTGCCTACGCGACGGCTCAAATTTGGAACGAAGACGCGAAAGGAGAGGCATTCGACAAGCACTGGATCGCCAAGCACAAAATTTACAACAAGGCCCCAATTGGTATACAGGGTTTTCCCATGAATATGCGCAAGGCGCCGTTCGATGATATCCGGGTGCGTAAAGCAATGGCCCATATGCTTGATCGCCGAACGATTAATAAGACGATGCTGTTTGGTGACTATTTCATGCAGAATTCTATATACCATGATCTGTATGACGAAGATCATCCGAACACCAATTTACAGTACGAGTATGAGCCCGAAACTGCGAGGAAGCTCCTAGATGAGGCGGGTTGGAAAGCTAATCCGGACACGGGTATCTTGGAGAAGGATGGAAAGCCTTTTGTATTTACATTTTTGGGACGAAGCCCTGATTTCAACAAGTATCTAGTCATTTACCAAGAGGCCCTCAAGGATGTGGGCATCGAGATGAGAATTCAGGAAAAAGACTGGGCGGCTTGGACTAAGGACATGGACGAATTCAACTATGAGATGACACTGGCGGCTTGGGGCGCTCCTATCTTTCGTTCCCCTGAAGGGATGTGGCACTCGAGAGAAGCTGATAGAAAGTCGAGCAACAACATTTACGGATTCAAAAACACCAAAGTAGATCAGCTGATCGAAAAACAGCTCAAGGAATTTGATATTGGCAAGCGCATGGAGATCCTCCGCGAGATAGATCACTTGATTCAACTAGAAATGCCGATGGTGATGATATGGATGATCGATTTTCAGCGAATCATGTACTGGAACAAGTTTGGAACTCCGGAAACAGTCTACGACAAGTTCAATGACGAAGCTTCCGCTTTGCATTACTGGTGGGTTGATCCGGATTTGCAGGCAGACTTCGAATCCGCAAAGACTAATGGCGACCCCCTGCCACCGACGCGGGATACGATCGTCTTCGACGAGATATTCTCTGAAAATTAAATCAGCGAGCCTCTCGTCATAATGACCGGTCGTACTGCCTACTTTACACGAAGAATTTTACTTATCATTCCGACGTTTATCGGGATCACGCTTACTTCCTTCTTGCTTTGCCAGTTTGTGCCGGGAGGACCGGTGGAACAGGCGATGCTCAAAATGCGCGGCGACTCCAGTGGCTCTGATGGAGCTCTTGGGTCGCAGGAGATTTCGGAGGCTCAAAGAGAAGCCCTTCGAGAGCACTTCGGTTTTGATAAACCCTTGATTCAGAGATATTGGGATTGGCTTGTTGTTAACAAGCTCGGCATGACTGTAGATTCGTACGTTTACAGCCACAAAACCGTTGGAAGTCTCATTTTTGAACGGTTTCCAGTTTCTCTCACGTTCGGGATCACCGGGTTCATCCTTACCTATTTGATATGCATTCCTCTTGGAATAGCGAAAGCACTCAGGGATGGCGGAGTGTTTGATTTGGTTTCGAGTTTCGTGGTATTTATTGGATACGCAATACCCTCATTCGCGTTTGGCATGCTGCTGAAAATGTTCTTTTCCGGAACAGTGGACAATTTCTGGGACATTTTCCCAATTGGTGGCTTTCGCTCAGACGGATGGGAAGCGTTTAGTTTCTGGGCGAAGGTGAAAGACCAGTTCATGCACATGTTTCTGCCGGTGCTTTGCTATGTAATTGGCAATTTTGCGGTACTCACGATGTTGATGAAGAACTCGCTCATGGAGCAGATTAGTCAAGATTACGTGAGAACAGTGGTAGCGCGAGGAGGAACCATGAGGACTGCAGTTTGGCGACATGCGTTTCGAAATGCTATGATTCCAATCGCGACCGGATTCGGAGGAGTATTATCTATACTGTTTGCAGGATCAGTATTAATCGAGCGCGTATTCAATATTCCAGGTATCGGATTGCTGAGTTTAGAGGCTATCGTAAGCCGCGACTACATGGTGTTTATGGGCGTCCTCGCTTTGACCTCAATCGTGGCTTTGCTCGGGCGAATCATGTCCGACTTCTGTTACGTGCTCATCGATCCGAGGATTTCATTTTCTAGCGAGTAAGATCGTATGTGGAAACCCAAACTCAATCCAGTTACTGAGAGAAGACTGCGTCGTTTTAAGTCAATTAAGCGGTCCTACTATTCTTTCTGGATTTTGGTTGGCCTTTATGCGCTTAGTCTAATCTCGGAACTCGTAAGCAACGAAAAGCCGCTGGTGGTTCGGTCTGATGGTGAGTGGCGATTTCCGATTTTATTTTTTTATCCAGATGATTTGTTTACTGGTAGTGGACTGTATACAAGACCAGACTACAAACTGATAAATCAATTGCCAAAGTTTGCAGAATCCGAGGAAAATTTTATGATTTTCCCCTTGGTTCCCTATGGTCCCTATGAAACGGTTTCCGCAGACAGTATCGAATTAGATGATGTCGTTTACGTTAGTGTTGAAAGAAAGCAGCTTGTAGGTTCGCTCAATGTAGACTCTGAAATGAAAATCAGCCGATCTAATGCTGGAGCCGGCTTTTTTGGTGTAGAAAGCGAGAGGGATCTAAGGGGCCGGTCTGTGCAGGATGGGATGAGGCTTTCACCAGAATTTCTGTCAGCTATCGACGCTCGGTTCGCGAACGAATTGGAATTAGCGCCACTTGATGAGGAATTAGCAACTTTAGATGGAATGGCGATAAAGGCGAGTCTATCGGCTTTTAGTCCTAGGGCTCGGCCTCCGAGTTCGGTCAGGATCACGCTAAGAGAGGAAATCGGAGATAGTGATTCCCTTAAATGGGCATTCCGGGAAAATGGGACTGCTCCTACTCATAGAGACAGCTTCTGGGGCGAGCTCGATTCAGAAATAAAGTCTAAAATATCCGCCTCTGCCGCGAGAGCGGGAGGAGAACGGGTAGATGATCAGGCATTTGAATGGGAAGGCAAGACCTACTCGGTCCGTTTCGATAAGGAGATCGTTCGCTTCCCGTTTCGTCCAATAGGAGATCACTATTTCGGCTTGGATAGCAGTGGAAGAGATGTCTTGACGAGAATACTCTATGGGCTGCGCATTTCGCTGAACTTTGGGCTAGCCCTTGTCATGGGAACGATGATTTTGGGTGTAATCATTGGAGGACTACAAGGGTATAAGGGAGGGCTTTTTGATTTGGGAGGCCAGAGACTCATTGAAGTCTGGGAATCCCTTCCTTTCCTTTATATAATGATCTTCATGGGGTCTGTTTTTGGAAGAGGTTTTATACTACTTCTAATTGTTTACGGGGTGTTCAATTGGATATCGATTTCCTACTACATTCGCGGCGAATTCTTAAAGCTTCGCAAGCAACCCTTCGTTGAGGCTGCCCATTGCCTAGGCCTTCCGGGGTGGAAGATCATGTCGAGACATATTTTGCCAAACTCTCTCGTTCCAATTATAACCTTCTTCCCATTCTATTTGGTTGGAGCGATTTTCTCTTTGTCCGCTCTAGACTATCTAGGATTTGGACTCCCTCCTCCAACTCCAAGTTGGGGCGAGTTGCTTTCACAGGCGCAGGAATTTAGGTCTGCGTGGTGGTTGGTTACTTATCCGACTGTGACACTCATCCTTGTAATCCTTCTGGGGGTTTTTATTGGTGAAGGCGTTCGTGCGGCGTTCGATCCCAGGGTAAATAGCCGTTTCGAATCATGAAGACTGAGACTGAAAATCTGCTTGAGGTCAGAAACCTGTCAGTCGAGTTCAAGACTGAGGACAAGATCGTGCGTGCGGTCGACAATCTCAGTTTCGACTTAAAGCAAGGAGAGATACTTGGAATCGTTGGCGAGTCAGGTAGCGGGAAATCTGTCACTGGGATGAGTCTAGTGCGACTGATTCCAGATCCAATCGGGGAAATTGTTTCAGGCACGGCTAACTTTCGTGGAGCAGACTTACTCCAGATGCCAATCGATGAACTGAAAAAAATCCGGGGGGAAGAGATTGGGATCATTTTTCAGGAGCCTATGACAGCTTTGTCACCGTTGGTGAAAGTGGGAAAACAAATTGTAGAGACCTTACAATTGCATCGAGACATTTCGAAAGAAGAAGCGTGGGGAGTTGGCATCGAATGGCTCAAGAAAGTGGGTATCCCGGAACCTGAAGAACGCATGCACTCTTTCCCTTTCGAGTTTTCGGGTGGGATGCGGCAGAGAGTCATGATTGCCCTCGTACTCATGTTAGAGCCTTCTGTTATAATTGCGGACGAGCCCACTACTGCTCTAGACGTGACTACTCAGCTTCAAATTTTCGAATTGATTCTTAGGATCAAGAAAGAGGATAGCTCGATAATCTTTATTACCCACGATATGGGGGTTATCTGGCAGCTTTGTGATCGGGTGATGGTCATGGAGAAGGCTAAGAAAGTGGAAGAAGGAGAGCTTCGGGATCTATTTGCTTCGCCGAAAGAAGAATACACAAAGGTCCTACTGGCTTCGGTTCCTCGTCTAACAGACGAGGCAAAAGTGTGTGATTTGGAAAAAGGGCTACCTTTGGTCGAAGTGCGAAATTTGCGGACCTGGTTCCCTATCAAGAAAGGAATATTTTCCAAAACGGTGGGACATGTGAAGGCAGTTGACGACCTTTCTTTGGATATATTTCCGGGTGAAACACTGGCAGTGGTGGGCGAGTCTGGCAGTGGTAAGAGCACGCTCGGGCGAACCATTCTTGGTTTAGAGAAAGCAACTTCGGGAGATATAGCTTATCGCGGAAATTCACTGATTGGCCTGAACCGAAAAGAGTTTCTTCCTTTCAGGAAAAATTTGCAGATCATTTTTCAAGATCCGTTCAGTTCACTCAACCCGCGTATGACGATACTGGATATACTGACTGAAGGGATGGAGGAGCACGGGATGCTGAAGGGAGAGCCCAAGCAGGAGCTAGCGGTGCGTTTGTTGGAGGAGGTGCAGCTCGAAGCTGACCACATCTTTAGGTATCCCCATGAATTCAGCGGAGGACAGAGACAGCGTATCTGTATCGCTAGAGCGCTTTCCCTCAAACCAGAACTCATAATTTGCGATGAAGCGGTCAGCGCTTTGGATGTCACTATTCAAGCGCAAGTGATTGAGCTTTTGATGGAGCTTCAAGATAACTACGGCCTTTCCTACATGTTCATTTCTCACGACTTAAGCGTAGTGAAGAAAATTTCGGACCGGACGGTAGTCATGAAGTCTGGAAAAATCGTCGAGCAAGGACAGACAGCGGAAGTGATTGGAAACCCTGAGCACGAATACACTCAATCGCTGCTCAACGCAGTCCCCATTCCCGGCGAAGAGTCTTGTCGCCTAGCAGTCTAGGTCTCAATCCGAAACCTATGATCAAGGATTTTAACAGATAAACGTTTATCTCATAAAGTGCAACGGTAGGCCTATTCGAACAGTTCCGTTTTCCATTTTCTGTATAACCGGTTTCGCTCCTTCAATGCGTTGGGTCCGAGATAAGTGGATCGCATATCAGGTGTCCAAAGGTCTTTGGGCAGGAAAGGGTCGATAGAAAAAGCCTTTTTCCAAAGTAAGGACTCCTCTAAAAACCAGCTTTTGAAAGTGTTCGGCTTGAATGAGCGATTCAGGCCTACGAACTTCAAATACTCATCATAGGCGTGATTGATTCTCTTGAAATTCCAAGCTCGATCAACGAAGTGGGATTGATCGCCCCCATCTCCGAGCGTGCCGCGCATCGTAAGTGAGTTCTTAGAATCAATTCCCGTATCATTCAGCAAGGCTCGCCAATTTCCGAGGTCTCGGGGCGTAATCCACACGCTGCCTTGAAGCCGTCCGAACCGATAGAGTTCCAACCACCTCCTAAGCGCTTGCCGTTCAGCAGAAGCGGAAGTAGGAAGGTCAAAGGAAAGAAGTCTCCAGTTTCCGTCCCAGCGTTCACCCCAAAGTTGCTCTGGTTCGAAGTCATTGTTCGTAGTCGATCTACCTTTTGAAGTGAGCGCGCTAACCCATTCTGCTGAGTCTTTTACTTGAATGAGGCCACTCTTCTCGAGCAACTGAGTGGTCTTGATGAAGCTCCGTTCGGAGGGGTACGACATTAGTTGGTACAGTCTAGGCAAGGTGATGGCAGCATCTAGTGCTTCCAGACTGAATGCCGCCATTAGCTCAAGGATTTCTTTGGACCTATTTCCTAACCTCATATTGTGAATATATTGCACTTTAGCAGATAAACGTTTATGAGCAAAAGTGCAAGCTTTGAGGCTCGGTGGAGTGGGTGAATTCGTCTTTTTCCAGAACGCTCAGGTTCTGAAGAGGATTTGCTCTCGCTGGAAAAAAGATGCGGCGAGTCTCATGGCGAGGAATGCGTAGAGAAATGAAGTTGCCAGCGAAATGCCAAAGTAGAGCGGGTCGAATAGGTCCCCGAAAATCTGCTTCATGGTAAGCGATATGTTTAATATCGGGATGAATGCCGTGAAAATATGGGACTCCGCTCCCAGCACAGTTGAAAGCACGGCAGGAAGAATCACTATCGAGAAGAAGGGGAGGATGTAAGTTTGGGCCTCTTTTTGGTTTCGGGCGAAACTGGAAATAACCAATAGGAGAGAGGAGGTGAGAAGAGCTAAAGGGATGACAATGAGCATCACCCAGATTATGGAGATGAAATTAATGGAAATACTGTCGCCCAACAGTTTTTTGAAAAACTCGAGTCCGAAAGCGATAGGGGCGATGATTCCAGTAATAGCGCAACAGGAAGCGACGAAGCTTATAGTCAAAATTGTGAGAAGCTTTCCCGTGACGATTTCGTATCGGGATGCGGGTGACACGAGTAGTGTTTCCATCGTGCCTCGCTCTTTTTCACCAGCGCATAGATCGAACGCGGTTTGAATTCCGCCAAACGCGGCACTCATTACAATGATGTAGGGCAAGAAAAGTCCGAGAACAAAAGAAGCGGTGGAAGAACTTTTGGCGATGTTGGTGGTTTTTACCTTTGTGGGTTTCGCAAAATTCTCGGGTAGGCGGGCAGTTTCGATCCGCCCCGCCAGAGTGTCTTTGTCGAATTTTGCAATAAAGCTTTTGAGTCGAGACTGCGCGAATTGAGAATTCTCGTTTGCTAAGTTAAAGAGTATCTCAAGTGGAGCAGAATTATTGGAGGAGAACTCGGTTTGGGCATTTTCACTAACAATGAGAGCGGCTCTAATTGCTCGATCTTCGATCGCTTGCTGGGCCGCCTCCCTGGAATCGAATTCATGTGTATTGAAACCTTCGTCCTCTTTGAGCTGGTCGATGAATTCAGGGAAGGCCGATTTCTCTACGATTCCGACTTCAACGATTGAGGCATTTTTCTCGATTTCCTTTTTGCCAGCGAAAAAGAGTACGGTACCAATGAGGAGAGGTGTGACGAGTAGTGGTGAAACAATTACTCCGAGGATTACCCTTTTGTCCCGAAGCGTTTCGCGTATTTCTTTTAGAAATACAGTAGAGGTTAGTGAGGTCTTAGACACTATCTGCCTCCATTCCGTTTACGATTTTCAGAAAGGCCTTCTCGATCGAGTACTCACCCGTCCGCTCTCGCAAATCCTCAACGCTTCCCTCGGCGGCAATGATCCCTTTGTGGACGATCGCGACGTGGTCGCAGAGACGTTCCACTTCGCTCATAATGTGAGTGGAGAACACAACGGTTAGTGAATCGGTACGGCACTGTTCGATAAATGCCATAATCGTTTGCGAAGTCATCACATCGAGGCCACTGGTGGGTTCGTCAAAGATCATGACGGGTGGACTGTGCACGATGGAGCGGGCTATGGAGACTCGCTGTTTCTGGCCCGTAGAAAGCTTGTCGCAACGGCCGTTTTGGAATTCGCCAATTTCGAGACGTTCTACGAGCTCGTCGATCCGGCGCGTCAGCTCGGGGCCGCTCATTCCGTTGAGTTTTCCAAAATATTCGATCATCTCTCGACCGGTCAAGCGGCCATAGAGAGCGGTGCTCCCAGACAGGAACCCGATATTTCGCCGCACTTCTTGTGGATGGTCCCTAATGCTGAAACCTGCGATGGTCGCGGTTCCTCTCGTCGGTTCGAGAAGTGTAGCTAGCATTCTGAGGGTGGTGGTCTTCCCGGCACCGTTTGCCCCGAGGAGGCCGAATATTTTGCCGGGTTCGCTAGTCAAGCTGACATTGGAGACCGCCTTGACGAGGCCGCGTTTCTTATCACGAAAGGTTTTAGTGAGGTTTTCGGCGACTATCACGGTTTTCGGCGTGTTGCTTGCAGTGAGAAAGGTGCGTTCGGGAAAATTTATCGAGAAAAAAGCGTTATTGGGGCTTCTCTGACAGGATAGTTTTCGTCTGATTTTGGCAGAGCTTTAAGTTGTTGGTAGATAATCTGATAGTCTAATGGGCTTATTTCTCGATACCGATCTCTAGGGTGTGATTTGCTCGGTTGATGAGTGATTTCCGCAGAAAAATGAAAAAAAGTGAGCGCACCTACTTAAGGAATCGAGATTCGGGACCGTTATACTGGTCACGACGAGTTTTTTTAGACGTTTTGTATTTTTGATATTGTTTCTATAATTAGATGGATTGTTAAAGGCGGGGCTTTTGAACGAGGCCCTGCTTTTTTTATCTAAATCACTCGCTTAGATTGGGTGTATCGAGTTGTCATTGTCGGGACTTGCGTTTCACTGAGCCCTGAATGAGTCAGATCGAGGAAGAGTTTGCGTTCGATAGCGTCGAAGAGGCAATTGAAGAAATTGCTGCAGGACGACCCGTTATCGTGACTGATGATGAGTCACGGGAAAATGAAGGGGACCTGATCGTTGCCGCCTCAAAAGTGACTCCTGAGGTGGTGAATATGATGATCCAGCATGCACGGGGACTAATTTGCGCGCCGTGTACAGGGCATCACTTGCAGCGGCTTGGAATTAATCGAATGGTGGATGAGAACAGAGAAGCGCATAAGACCGACTTTACCATATCCATCGACGCGGCGGATGGTATTACCACGGGAATCAGCGCTTATGACCGATTTCGTACGCTCCAGCTTCTAGGCAATCCTGATACCTCTCCGGATGAATTCGTCCAGCCTGGCCATATATTCCCGTTAAAGGCCAGAGATGGAGGTGTTCTCGAGCGAGCGGGTCATACGGAGGCTGCGATTGATCTGGCTTCCCTTGCAGGGCTCTTCCCTTGCGCAGCTATTTGTGAAATTCTGAACGACGACGGATCGATGGCCCGGATTCCTGAGCTTTGTGTGTTCAAAGAAAAATTTGGGCTCAAAATGATTTCGATCGCAGCCTTGATTGAGTATCGTCGCAAGCGCGACAAGCTCGTGGATGAAATCCGTGAACTGCCGTTTGAGAGTGAGTTCGGATCTTTTCGCCTCAAGGTCTTTCGGAGCAAGCTAGACCAGATTGAGCACTACGCTTTGCTCTCGGGAGAGATTGGGCCCTCGCCAACACTGGTACGTGTGCATGCGGAGAATCTATTCACGGATCTGTTTCGAAAAACCGGAGGGCGGGGAAGCGACGGACTACAAAAAGCGCTCATCCGTATTGGCAAAGAAGGATGTGGAGCCGTTGTTTTTATTAGTCGGCCAGACAATGGACTTTCTCAGATCGACAATTCAACCGAAAAGCCCGGAGATATGGGGTTGCGCGACTATGGGATAGGAGCCCAAATACTAGTGGCGCTCGGGCTAGAGAAAATCCGCCTTCTTTCGAATACCAACCGCAATGTGGTCGGACTAGACGGTTACGGCCTCGAAATTGTGGAGCAGGTCTCGTTGTAACAAAGGCCGTGGGCATTGGTCGAATTGAGATAAATCCGAATTCCGACTTTACATGGCTGGGTAACGGGCTCATTCCCGTGTCTCTTCTCACCTTGTTCTTAATATGAGTCGCTTATCGCCAGAACCTTCAAATATTGACGGATCCGATTTCAGGATCGCGATTGTGGCCGCTCGTTATAACCAGATTTACGTGGATGGTCTTTTGTCCGGGGTTCAAGTGGCCTTGGCGGAAGCAGGTGTCTTGGAAGAGAAAATTATTGTCGAACGGGTGCCAGGATCAAACGAGCTCCCCATCGCCGCGCAACTCATGGCTGGCAAAGAGCGTTTCGACGCCATTATTGCTCTGGGTGTCATCATCGCTGGGGGAACCAAGCATTTTGAGTTGGTGGCAGATTCCTCGAACATAGGTTTGCAGCAAGTGGCTTTGGAGTCGGGTATTCCCGTCGTGAATGGCGTGATTGTTGGGGACAATGAGGATCAGGTGAAGGAACGTTGCGTGGGATCGATTCCCAAGGGAACGGAGTTTGGGCAATGCGCTCTTGAAATGGCGCGGTTGCGTCGCGACTACAGGTAACTAGCCATGTCAGAAGCCAAAAAACCGCAACGGCGACTGTGCCGCATCGCTTGCATGCAGTACCTTTACTCATGGTCGATCAACCATCCCGAGGACATTAATGAAGATCTCAGGATCTTCTACGAAGACCAGGAAGAGGAACGTGATTACTACGCATTCTCTGACGAACTTATCTTTGGCGTGATCGAAAACCTAGGTGCGATCGATGATAAGATCAAAGAAATCGCGAATAACTGGGATTTCGATCGAATCGCTAAAATCGATCTATCGATACTGAGAATGGCGATTTACGAACTGCTTTTTCGAAAGGACATTCCTCCAGTGGTCACGATCAATGAGGCGATCGACCTGAGCAAAATGTATTCCTCGGAGGAGTCGCGTCGATTCGTAAATGGAATACTCGACAAGCTCCGTGGGCAGCTAAACCGGCCTTCGAGACAGGCGAGTTGGGATTGAGGATCCAGTTAGCTGAAATTCGGTATTGGCCGGGTCTGAAAAATCTCTAATTCGATTAGACTATGCTATCGCTTTTCAAGAAATTCAAAGAGGGGCTCTCGAAATCCGCCAAGAATATCGCTGACAAGACAGGCGGGATTTTCCGACGCGCGAAGCTAGATGCATCGACCATAGAGGAATTAGAAGAAGCGCTCTATGGAGCAGATTTTGGATACGAGACGACGGAAGAAATCGTTGAAGAAACGAAAGAGGCTTATCGGAAAGACAAGGAACTGCGCGGCCAGGATGTGGCGAAAATCGGTTCTTCCGTTCTCAGGCGCGTTTTAGAAGGTTCCGAGGGGACGATCGAGTTCAAGGAAGACCGGCCCACGGTGATCTGCCTGATCGGGGTAAACGGCTCGGGAAAGACGACCACAACCGCGAAATTGGGGAGCCAATGCAAGGCCGAGGGAAGAGAAGTTCTGGTGGCGGCATGCGACACATTTCGAGCAGCGGCCATCGAGCAGCTGAAAGAGTGGACGAACCGGTTGGACCTAGAGATCGTTTCTGGTGAACGTGGCGCGGATGCGGCGGCTGTTGCCTACGACGCGTGGCAAGCGGCCAAGAGCCGAGGAAAGGACACGTTGATCATCGACACGGCGGGTCGTTTGCATACGAAGAGCAATTTGATGGATGAGCTAGCGAAGATCAGACGTGTATTGCAAAAGCACGATGAATCGGCACCGCACTACAGCCTCCTGGTGGTTGACGGAAGTTTGGGGTCAAATTCCATCGAGCAAGCGCGAGTTTTTCACGAGAAGTTTGGTCTCGATGGACTGATCGTTACCAAGCTAGACGGGACGAGCAGGGGAGGTTCGCTCGTTGGAATTTACCGTGAACTGAAACTGCCCATATACTTTTTAGGTTTTGGTGAAAAGGCTGAAGATTTGCAGGCGTATCAGATCGAAAATTACGTAAACGCTGTATTTGGCGTGGAAGAGGAAGTATCTGCTTAACCCCTTCCGGTCGAGGCAACGTCAGGTCACAAAAAACGCCTCGGCTGGAAAAAGCAGAGGCGTTGTGAATTGGGTTTGTTTTCCAGCTTACTGCCAGTTCAGAACCATGCGAATGTAGTAAGTCGTATCGAGCTCCTTCTTGCCGCTTAGATCGGCATCACTGTCGTAGTCATTCGCGAATCCGATGCGAATGCTGTATTGTTCCGCTTTTAACGGGAGATCGAGAGCGGTGTCCTGATAGAGGCGGAAACTGCCAAAGTCCTCGATGGTAGGCGTAAACTTGATACGATTGACCAGTTTGCCCCACTTCATGGTTTCCTTGTGCTCAAGGCCAAAATCTAAACTGGCGGCATTTAGCTGCTCGCGGATTGGAGTGGAGAATTGGCTGTAGTCCTCAAAGCGATAACCCAGACCACCACGAATATTGAGAAACCTCGTTTCGGTATTGGTGACGTTGTACCCGAAACCAGCAGCCGTTGTGACGAATATGTCAGTGTCTTTGATCACATCCCGTCCCAGTTCACTGCTAATGTACCAGTTCCAATCGTCGTTAATCTGGTTCGAATAGTCGACTCCAACACGTGCGTCGTCTGCGCTTTTTGATCCGTCGGTTTCCTCAAAGTTCGCTCGAGTGTAAAATGCCAACTTGTCGTCCACTCCTTGTAGAGTGGCACGGAAAGCTAATCCTAGTCCCGTGCTGTCCGAGTTACCGCTTTTACCGGTAAGGTCGAAAGCCGCTTCGTAGGCCCACTTGCGCCGGAGTTTGGCCATTTCCGCATCTTGGCGGATTTGCGTCGGGCTCTTTTCTCCTGGCTGCCAGCTTTCCTGGACTTTATCGACTGTAGTGGTCAGCTCGCCATCGTTCGTTTTGATCTTTAGGTCGCCTGCAGGACCTCCTGTTACGACTCCTGAGTAGGAAGATCCCCCTTCGATAGAAACAAATACGGGATCGTCGGTCGTCAATTGATCGACCTGGGCCTGATCAATTACGATATCTCCCGCGAAGTCGGTCGTGACTTTGATCTTTCCGCCGTCAATTTCCTGAATCTTTCCCACGATAGTAGAACCGGATTTGGTGACAATAACGTCTCCGATCGAGGAAGCAGCAAACAGAATTACTGCGGAGATATTACTATTAGTTTATCCATATGCGTTGGTGTTATCAATTGGAGGAGGCGTTTTGACACCGAGTCTGAGGATGGTGTAGCCTTTGCCTGTTGTCGTTTTCAGCCGCCCTAATCGTGGTTTTCACGCTTGGGGGACCAAGGTGTGGTTGAAATAGTGT
>Ga0255779_1000095_pt1 | contig 98942 bp, 94 predicted proteins | sample 011ome_21_FD_179977 | JGI IMG/M metagenome (GOLD analysis project Ga0255779, IMG submission 179977) | Coastal salt marsh microbial communities from the Groves Creek Marsh, Skidaway Island, Georgia - 011508AT metaG (version 2) | ecosystem: Environmental > Aquatic > Marine > Intertidal zone > Salt... | reverse complement strand
GTGGCCTTTTATTCTGATATTGAACGTGATTTTTACCAGTGTACTCGGTGTTGGCTGGTCTTTGTCCCTCCTATTTACTATCTATCTCTAGAACAGGAAAAAGCCCATTACGATTTGCATCAAAATAATCCTGATGATTTGGATTATCGACAATTTCTTAGTCGGTTGGCAGATCCGTTAATGGCAAAACTGACGATAGGAATGTCGGGGTTAGATTTTGGCTCAGGGCCAGGCCCCACATTATCAGTGATGTTAGAAGAGTCAGGTTTTGATATGGCGATTTATGATATTTTTTATGCCAATGATAAAGCGGTGCTTCAGATTGACTATGATTTCATTACTGCTACTGAAGTAGTTGAGCATTTATCTAAGCCTGGAGAAGTGCTTGAAAACTTGTGGTTAAAAATAAAGCCGGGCGGTTGGTTGGGAATAATGACAAAAATGGTGCTGGATCAAGCTGCTTTTGGTCGCTGGCACTATAAGAATGACCAAACCCATATTTGTTTTTATAGCCGTGAAACCTTTGATTATTTGGGACAATACTGGGGCGCCTTAGTGCAGTTCCCCGCTGATGATGTGGTGTTGATGCAAAAACCGCACAATAATTAGTCTTGTGCAGAACTAGTGGGTCACAAAAGTCCTTTGCCGGGGTTGCCGGCAGGTGCTTACTATCATCGCATTCATTTTTTAGCCCAGTAGGGTTAATGACTATGAGTTATTATCTTTGGGTATAAGCACCATGGCAGAGGATCAGGGCCGATATGGCCAAATAGGAGTATTTATGTCTAAGGGCAAGTTGTTTCAGGGGACGTCGTTAAGCCTACAGTCATTAGATGATGGCTATGTAGAACTACATTTTGATGCCGAAAAAGCTTCGGTCAATGTTTTTAATCAGGCTACTTTGGATGAGCTACAGCAAGCATTGGCAATATTAGAACAACAATCTGATGTCAAAGGGCTGTTACTTTCGAGTGGAAAGAGCGTGTTTATTGCCGGCGCTGATATCACAGAGTTTGGTGATGCTTTTAAAGGCACTGAAGAGCAGCGCAGGTCATTTCTCAGTCCAGCCAATGAGGCATTTAACCAAATTGAAGACTTGCCTTTTCCGACAGTGGTTGCGATCAATGGATTTGCATTGGGTGGTGGTTTTGAGGTGTGCTTGGCTTGTGACTTTCGAGTGATGTCTACGAAAGCTCAGGTAGGCCTGCCAGAAACAAAATTGGGTATTATTCCTGGCTGGGGCGGGACTGTGCGTTTACCCCGGCTGATTGGCTTTGATAATGCAGCTAAATGGATTGCCACTGCGGGTCATCATAAGGCAGTTGCCGCACTTAAAGATGGTGCTGTAGATGCCGTGGTAGAGCCGGAATTGCTGAAAGAAGAGGCGTTGGCAATGTTAGCCCGTGCTACTTCAGGCGAGCTGGCTTACCAAGCACGACGGTCGCAAAAACAACATCCATTGCAACTGAATGATACCGAGCTTGGGATGTCTGTCGCTACGTCGAAAGCTATGGTCGCTGCCAAAGCGGGTCCAAATTATCCCGCGCCTATTGCTGCTGTAGATGTGTTGGCTAAAGCTGCGAAAATGTCCCGTGATGAAGCGTTGGAAGTAGAATTTAAGGCATTTAGTGAAGTTTCCCAAACCTCCCAATGCCGTGCTTTGGTCGGCATCTTCATGAATGATCAATATATTGGTTCTGTAGCGAAAAAATACGGCAAGAAGGGTGGTAAAGAGGTCAAACATACTACGGCCCTGGGTGCAGGAATTATGGGTGGAGGTATTGCCTATCAAAATGCCATGAAAGGTTTCCCTGTGTTGATGAAAGATATCAATACGGACTCTTTGGCATTAGGTATGAGCGAGGCCAATAAGTTGCTGGCCAAGCGCGTTGATCGTGGTCGAATGAGCGCTCTTGAGGCAGGTAATGTATTATCAAGAATCATGCCGTCTCTCAGTTACGATGGCATAGAAAATACGGATATTGTTATTGAAGCTGTAGTGGAAAACCCCAAGGTTAAAAGTATGGTGCTTCCCGATGTGGAATCAAAGCTTTCTGACCATGCAGTTTTAGCCTCAAATACCTCAACTATTTCTATCGATTATCTGGCTGACTTTTTGGAACGCCCGGAAAACTTTTGTGGCATGCACTTTTTTAACCCCGTGCATGCGATGCCATTGGTGGAAGTGATCAGAGGTGAGAAAACCTCTGATGAAACCATCGCAACTGTTGTATCCCACTCCCTGTCTTTGGGTAAAAAACCTATTGTGGTCAATGACTGTCCTGGTTTTTTGGTAAATCGTGTGCTGTTCCCAGCGGTATTTGGTTTCGACATGATGCTTCTCGATGGTGCTGATTTCCAGCAAGTGGATAAAGTGATGGAGGCTTGGGGCTGGCCAATGGGCCCAGCTTATCTAATGGATGTCGTGGGGCTTGATACTGCAGTTCATTGCTTCCCTTCTATTCTTGAAGGCTATCCTGAGCGAATGTCTGATATTTACAGCGGTGATTACAAAGTATCACCGACCAAGCTGTTGTTTGAGAGTGAACGTTTGGGCCAAAAAAATGGTAAAGGTTATTACGTCTATGAAAAGGATAAACGAGGCAAGCCGAAGAAATCTGTTGATGATTCTGTTTATGATTTATTTAAACCACATTTATTAAATGATTCTAGCAGTTTCACGGATGATCAAATAATTGCCCGCTTTATGCTACCTATGTGCATCGAGCTGGCACACTGTTTGGAAGAGGGCATTGTGGGTTCTCCAGCTGAAGCGGATATGGCCGTCGTTTATGGTCTGGGTTTTCCACCGTTCCGTGGTGGCATATTCCGTTGGATGGACGAAGTAGGTTTGAAAGCAATTTGTGATATGGCGGATAACCATAACTCATTGGGCAAACTCTATGAGCCGACTCAGAGAATGCGCGAAATGGCTAGCAATGGCGAAAGCTACTACAGCTGAAATTGGTGCTGAAACCAGCACTAAAACCAGAGCTAAGCGATAAAAGGAGAAATAGTTGTGAGCTTAAACCCAAGAGATGCAGTAATTGTCGATGTTGCACGAACCCCAATGGCACGTTCCAAAAATGGTTCTTTTCGTAATCGTCGAGCCGATGAGATTGGTGCTGACCTGATAGAAGGCTTATTGGACCGCAATCCAGCCATTGACCCCGCTGAAATTGACGATGTAATTTGGGGTTGTGTGATGCAGGGGCGCGAGCAAGCCTTTAATGTCGCTCGAATGACCAGTTTACGTACCCGTATCCCTCACGAAGTACCAGCGATAACGGTTAACCGGCTTTGTGGTTCATCCATGTCGGCGTTACACAATGCTACCGCTAACGTGATGGCAGGGTTAGGCGATGTTTATTTGGTGGGAGGCGTGGAGCATTTGGGGCATGTACCGATGACCCATGATATAGATCCAAACCCAGCTTTAAACCTCAATATTGCCCAAGCTTCTGGAATGATGGGCCTTACCGCTGAGTACTTGGCCCGAATCCATGGCATCAATCGACTGCAACAGGATGAGTTTGGTGAGCGTTCCCATCGTTTGGCCACAGCGGCGAGGGCTGCCGGTAATTTTGTCGATGAAATTATTCCTATTGAAGGCCATAACGAAAATGGTGGTCTTTATTTGATGAAAGAGGATGAAACTATTCGTCCTGAAACCTCAGTAGAAGGGTTGTCGCAATTGCGGACAGTCTTTGATCCTGTAAATGGAACGGTAACAGCAGGGACTTCTTCTCAGATTACGGATGGCGCTGCAGCAATGTTGGTGATGTCTGCGGAGCGCGCTAATGCATTAGGCCTCCAGCCTATGGCCAAAATAGTTTCTGTCGCTGCTGCGGGTGTTGATCCAGCCATTATGGGTTACGGTCCTGTGCCTGCGACTCGAATTGCGTTGAAAAGAGCTGGATTGACCATTAGCGACATTGATTTTGTTGAGCTGAATGAGGCGTTTGCTGCACAATCGTTGCCTGTATTGAAAGATTTGGGTTTACTTGATGTGATGGATGAAAAGGCCAATGTTCATGGTGGAGCTATTGCGTTAGGTCATCCCTTGGGCGCATCTGGTGCGCGTATTACCGGAACATTGTTAAATGTTTTAAAGCAGCGTGATGGTACATTTGGCGTGTCTACCATGTGCATAGGGCTGGGGCAGGGAGTATCGACTGTCATCGAGAGATTGAAATAATAATTGTTATGTGGTTTTGGCCACAATGTTTTTATAAAAAAATCTCGACTTAGATAGACAGTTACACTACAACTTACTTGTATCGAAGTTTATATTGAATCGTAAATCATAGTAGTATGTTGCTAGAAAACAATCCTGATAGAGAGGTCTTAATCATGAAACTGCAAACAAATCTCGCCTGATTTCTCTGGCAGCGATCTTTATTTGTGCCTTAACTGCACAAGTTCAAGCAGGTTTTTTTGATGATCTCAAGAACAAGGCGTCTAGCGCGGCTAAGCAGGTTGTCAATGAAACTGTTGAGGAGGTTGTTGGGAAAAACCCAAGCTCTTTACCAGAAGATACAGTTGAGGAGCCTGGGAAGGAACCAAGTTCTTCAGACCTAGATAAACCAAAAGAAACGGTTAATATAAATGGGAAATCCAGCCGTCAGCTTGAAACTGTTTCAAAAAAAGATTCTGTACCGGTGCCGGCTAATTCTCAACCTGCACCAATTGCTCGATTTAAAACGGGAACATCAAATGGTGATTTGGATATTACTGGGCTTAGGCTGGGAATGTCCCCCAGCCAAGTAGAGGCAAAACTAAAGTCCTATAACAAAGACTTCAAATTTAGGTACATAAATAAAGAGCTTCATGGACATAGTCGAGTACACCAATCGATCCACAAGGATCATACGGTGATTGCAAATACAAAATATGTATCAGAGTTGTTTGCGTCAAATGATGGTTCAACGGCGTATTCACCAGCAAAAAGGGGTGAATGGTTTGTTATGACATTTGCTGCGCCGCCATCACCAAATAAACTCATTCATATCCGACGAGTAAAAGGGTTTTTAGATAAAGGTCCGACAACAACCGCTTATAATCAGGCTTTTATTGACAAGTATGGAGATATTTATTTTGCCCAAGGATTTGATAAAGTTGTCCGGTTAATTTCTGAAAAACCTATTAATGATAGCGATAATAAGAGATGTTTTTATTCTATTGGTAAATCATTGGGTCATGCACGACTCCATACATATGATAGAAGAGGGCACAAAAATAGTGGTTGTGGACTCATTCTAGCTAGTTCTCATGAGCACCTTGATTTTAGTAAGAAAATGATTCAAAAAATCTCAATGGAGTTGGCTGATATTGATGAAATGAACGATGTCGCGGACAAAACCAGAATATTTATTGAGGATAATAATCAGAAAATTAAAGATGCGAGACTTAAAGAAGCCTCAAAAAATAAGGCCGATATTTTTTGATTTAACTTAATTGTGCGCAATGACCTTTATTTCCTTTTGTTATGATCTGGGCAGATTTCCAATAAAAAAGCCGGCATATTGCCGGCTTTTTTCGTGTCATTAGATATTACTGACCTAGCTTATCCGTTAAGCCTTTCATGACATCATTTACTTTTTCGTCAGCTGCTTCATTAGCGTTATCTACTGTTTCTTGCACTTGTTCTGTTGCAGCTTCTTTAGTGTCTTCTACTTTTTCCATAGCCACTTCTTTGGTTTCTTCAACCGTCTTGTTTACATCTTCCATGACAGTTTCTTTAACTTCTTTCACGGTTTCTTCTGCTGATTCCATTGTGGCTTCTAGCTGAGTATTCGCATCTGCGGCAGCTGTATTTGCTGAATCGCCTGATACATTATTAATGGTTGATTTTTCTTCATTGCTGCATCCAATAAGTCCCAAAAGGATCGTAGCTAAAATAAAAGGTAAGAAATTTGTTGTCATAAGCAGCTTCATGTCGTGTCTCCATATTTTAATGTTTGCTGTGAGGGTATCGTTGTATCCATGCTTGGTTGAAATGCTCTACTGAGGTTCATTAAGAAGGCCTAAACACTTTGGGTCAAGGTTATACATGTAAAAATTTCTATACAAAGTAATAACATGCGATTGGATTCTTAGGGATTGGTGTTGTTGTGGGGTGGTGTAACCAAGGATGATGTGACTAATATTGTCTCGGCGAATCTTGATCATTTTGCTAGACTCTCAAGGCTCACTGTTCAGCGTAGAAAGTCACATTGATTGGAGTAGGTTATGGTCACTATCGAGAATGTAGATAATCCTGAAGTAGCGCTTAACTTGTGGCTGGAGGAGAGTGAGCTTAGTGAACGAGAAAGTGGGCGAGTATTAGCTGTAGAGTATGAGTATGACCAGTATTATTTACCGGGTTCACCTTGTATAAAGTTATTGGCTATTTATTGTAAGGATGGTGGAGATGTGTTTTTCACTGTGGCTGAATCAAGTCATTCTTTACACGATAAAGTGCATTCTATGGAGTTGGGGTTAGATGCATTCCATTCTTTTTCAAAAATTAATGATTTGCCTGTTTTGAATTTGAGTGCTCCTCTTTTGCTTCAAACTGTCAGTATTCCCAAACCTTGGGGAAGAGAAATTTGGTACACCGGTATCGAAGAGAGAGGGGTCTCGAGGGTTACTGATGGCTTATTTAGTGCACCTCTATCTTGGGTGCTGTCGGTGGCACCTGGACATCTTGCGGCAAACCGTGAACGTAAGATTAACTTGTTAAAAATATTGGACCCATTGGCTGAGGAGGTTTATGGCGACTTGTATTTTGAGCTTCATGAAGAGAAGCGAGAAGTTTATGTGGTTACAAATGTTGATCGACAGGCATGGCCAAATGGCGTTGGAGCTATTCGCTATGGATTTAATCCAGAGGTAAGAAAAACATTTCTCTCAGATGAAGCATTCAAAGCAGCTTATTTGGATGTGGTGCAAGATTATGAAAGTCTTCGTCGCCAAATCGATCAGCAGTTGGATAACTATCGAAAAGCTGAGGGAATAGCGTCAAATGATCCAGTTTCCCCTGAGGTTATGAAGGGCTGGGTTCTTATGTTGTCACCCACTGTATTAGCTCAGGAAAAAAAGCTTCGTGAAGAGATGAACTGTTTTACTTCCCTTTTGCCCCTTGAGGAGGGTGATGTAGTCCAGGTGCCATTGCTAACACCCCATTCACTTCAGCATGGTGTGAGAACAGTAGAATTTCAAACTCCTGTTTATGAACGGATGATTCTCTCATTTGCACAGAAGGTGTTGACTCAGGATCATTGGGATACAGAGGTGGCGTTAGAACGGGCTACTGTAGATGTGTCTCCAGTACCTGAGTTAAGGCTGTTAGAAGAGGGGCAGGGTTATCGTATTGAAGAAATTGTCATGTTTGAGGATTTTCAGGTAACACGTTTAACGATGTTTCCGTCATCAGAGTATCTTCTGCCAATAACCGATTATTATGGCCTGTTGATGGTCATTAATGGTGCAGTTAAATGTCAAAATGCCTCATTGACGAAAGAACATGCAGTATTATTACCGGCGGTGCGATCGGATACTCAGTTGGTAAATAGATCTGATAGTGAGTCTATTGTATTGCTGGCTTCACCTGTCTAGTTATTAAGTTAAAGTGTAGCTATTTAAATGATTAGAGTTTTAACACCATAATATAGCTATTTCTTTTGTTGATCAGGGGTTCCCTCTGTGGCAAAATCCCCACCCTTCGCTGAGAGGGGTCCCTTGAGGGATAATCTGTTTGCCCCCGTAATTAGTAGTTTTCAGTGCTTTTTTATTCACTTATATTCGATGAGTCTATAGTGAATATAGTTTTAGCGGACGTGGTGAAATTGGTAGACACGCTGGATTTAGGTTCCAGTGCCGCAAGGTGTGAGAGTTCGAGTCTCTCCGTCCGCACCATTTTTAGTTAAGTTAGTTTAAAAAGTTAGTAAATTATTTAGAGGAACATCATGCAGGTTTCGATTGAAACAACTTCCGGACTTGAGCGTAAGATGACCATTGGCGTTCCAGCAGAACGTATAGAAAGTGAAGTCACAGAGCGTCTGGAAAAAGCAAGCAAAAACGTTAAGTTAGATGGTTTTCGCAAAGGTAAAGTACCGCTAAGTGTTATCAAGCAACGCTATGGTAGGGGTATTCGCGATGAAGTTATTGGTGACGTTGTACGGACTTGTTTTGTTGAAGCTGTAACTCAAGAAAAAATTACACCAGCAGGTCAGCCTGCCCTTGAGCCAACAAAGGACGAGCCAGGCGAAGATTTTGAGTTTGTTGCTACGTTTGAAGTGCTGCCTGAGGTTAAGCTAGAAGATTTTGCTAAAGTGAAGGTTGTTAAGCCTGTTGCTGAAGTAAAAGATGAAGATGTTCAGGATATGCTAGAGGCATTACGTAAGCAGCAAGCTGAGTGGGAAACTGTTGAGCGTGCTGTAGTTGAAGGTGACGAAGTTGTTATTGATTACGTAGGTGTCAGAGATGGTGAAGAATTCGAAGGTGGTTCTGCAGAAGACTTTCCTCTAGAAGTAGGTTCCGGGAAAGCTGTACCTGGATTTGAAGAAAGCATCGTAGGTATGTCTACTGGTGATGAGAAAGTAGTACCTGTGAAATTCCCTCAAGATTACCATGCAGAAGAAATGCGCGGTGCCGATGTTGAATTCACTATCAAGTTAAAAGAAGTGAAAGAAGCTGTTTTGCCAGAATTGAATGATGAGTTCTTTAAAGCTTATGGTTTGGAGCAAGGTGGAGAAGAAGTTTTCCGCTCGATTGTTCGTCAAAATATGGAGCGTGATTTAAAGAATGCTCTTGAGAGTAAAACCAAAAGCCGTGTAATGGAGCAGTTGTTTGACTTGCACAAGGATATTGAAGCACCGCTAACTCAGGTTGCTAACGAGATGCAAAGTCTTAAAAATCAAATGGCTCAGAAATTGGGCAATAATGAAGGTGCCAACAAGTTTGATCCTTCTATGTTGCCCGATGATATGTTTATGGATCAAGCAAAACGCCGTGCGGTTGTAGGTTTGATAGTAAATGAGATTGTTCAATCCAACGAAATGGATGTCGATGGTGCACAAGTACGTGAGCGTATTGAAGGAATAGCATCTAGCTACGAAAAGTCTGAGGAAGTTGTAAATTACTATTATAACAGCCCAGAATTGTTGAAAGGCATTGAGGCAAATGTGCTTCAAGAGCAAGTGGTTCAGTTGGTTTTGACTTCTGCTGATGTAACAGAAGAAGAAGTGAATTACTCTCAGGCGGTGACGCCAGACCCTGAGCAGGTTGCTGCAGAAGGATAAGCTACTTAGGGAAAAGTAAACAGCGCTAGAATCATTGATTTTATATCGACAAAAGCCAGCAAATAGCTGGCTTTTGTAATTTGAAACCCCTATGCGTTATTGAGCAAAAGAATTATATATTTAACCTGTTGTCATCTCCTGCTTGCCTTCTCTTGGCTCCCAGTTACAATGCTTTAATTCATCATTTTATCGAGTGAACCAATATGAAATTTGATCTTTCTTCATCCAGTCTGGATGCTCAAAATGCAGGTGGTTTAGTCCCTATTGTGGTTGAGCAGTCTGCCCGGGGCGAGCGTTCTTACGATATATATTCTCGATTATTAAAAGAGAGAGTCATATTTTTGGTCGGCCCTGTTGAAGATTACATGGCAAACCTTGTGGTAGCTCAGCTGCTGTTTCTTGAGTCAGAAAATCCAGATAAGGATATTCATCTTTATATAAACTCTCCTGGTGGTTCTGTAACGGCAGGTATGTCTATTTATGACACCATGCAGTTTATCAAACCTGATGTTAGTACGATGTGTATTGGCCAAGCAGCGAGTATGGGTGCATTCCTATTAGCTGCAGGAGCTGAAGGTAAGCGCTACTGTTTGCCCAACTCTCGTAATATGATTCATCAGCCCAGTGGGGGTGCTCAGGGGCAAGCATCAGATATTCATATTCAGGCACAGGAAATTTTAAAGATAAGAGAAAGGCTTAATGAGAGATTGGCTTTTCATACCGGGCAATCGATAGAAAAGATTGCAGAAGACACTGAGCGGGACAATTTTATGAACGCTGAGGAGTCAAAAGAGTATGGTTTGATTGATGCTGTGCTGGACAAGCGCCCGTAGAATCGGTAATCTTTTTATAAGTTTTTTTACAAATCTAATGTAACTCCATGAATTGTTGTAGTTTTTGTTCAATTTTTAGGGTTGCTTGGTTTTAAAATGATGGCGTTCTAGAGTAGCTATGTTTGAAATCAAATATTGAGATGAATTTATGACAGACGAAACAACTGGAGATAGTGGCGACGACGGCAAATTGTTGTACTGCTCCTTCTGTGGAAAAAGTCAGCACGAAGTGCGTAAGTTAATCGCAGGGCCATCCGTGTTCATCTGTGATGAATGCGTGGACTTGTGTAACGATATTATCTCGGAAGAAGTTCAAGAGTCTGATGTTGAGTCTCCTAGCGGCAGCCTGCCTAAGCCTGTAGAGATTAATGATATTCTTGATCAATATGTCATTGGTCAAGTGCGCGCTAAGAAAATTTTAGCCGTTGCTGTTTATAACCATTACAAGCGTCTACAAAGTAGTGGTACCGATAACAGTGGTGAAATTGAACTGGGCAAAAGTAATATTTTGCTAGTTGGGCCAACTGGTAGTGGTAAAACCCTGCTTGCAGAAACATTGGCCAGATTGCTGGATGTTCCCTTTACCATTGCTGATGCCACTACGCTGACTGAAGCGGGTTACGTGGGTGAAGATGTAGAGAACATCATTCAGAAATTATTGCAAAAATGTGATTACGATGTAGAAAAAGCCCAGCGTGGCATTGTTTATTTAGATGAAATTGATAAGATTTCCCGTAAATCAGATAACCCATCTATCACTCGAGACGTATCTGGGGAAGGTGTGCAGCAAGCCCTTCTGAAATTGATTGAAGGTACAGTTGCTTCTGTTCCACCACAAGGTGGGAGAAAGCACCCTCAGCAAGAATTCCTACAGGTTGATACATCAAACATTTTGTTTGTGTGTGGTGGTGCTTTTGCTGGCTTAGAAAAAGTTATTCAGGACCGGTCCGAGAAAGGTGGGATTGGTTTTAGTGCTGAAGTCAAAAGTAAAGAGACAGACAAAAAAATCGGTGAAACCCTGGCAGATTTGGAGCCAGAAGATCTGGTTCGCTATGGGCTTATTCCTGAGTTTGTAGGCCGTTTACCGGTTATTGCAACTTTGGAAGAGTTGGATCGTGAAGCATTGGTCAATATTCTGGTTGAACCTAAAAATTCTTTGGTTAAACAGTATGGCGCTATGTTTGATATGGAAGGCGTAGAACTGGATATTCGACAGGATGCATTGGAAGCCATTGCTGATAGAGCTCTTGAACGTAAAACAGGTGCTAGAGGATTACGGTCGATTATTGAGAATGTTTTGCTAGAGACCATGTACAGTATTCCTTCATCGGAAAACGTAAGCAAAGTTGTTATTGATGCGACGGTTATTAAAGGTGAATCAGACCCTATCATGGTGTATGAGAATACAGAACAGCAGAAAACAGCTGCCAGTGACTGATAGGGGTATAAGCTAGATACCACTTTGCTGGATAATCGGTGTGTGATGAAAAGGGCCTTGATTAGGCCCTTTTTTATTGGCTAGTTCTTAATATATGACCTTTCATTACCAGATATCCGCCTTTTTATACTTGTTTTTATCCGGTTAAACCCCATATTTGGGTTAAGCTTAATAGATAGTATTCTCGATACGAGGTCAGAGAATGGGAGAGAAAGCAGTGCATAACGAATTAACCCTGTTACCTTTGCGTGACGTGGTTGTGTACCCACATATGGTTATCCCATTGTTTGTGGGTCGAGAAAAGTCAATTTTGGCTCTTGAAGAGGCAATGTCCCAAGATAAGCAAATTTTGGTTGTTGCTCAAAAATCTGCGTCTGAAGATGATCCCACAGCTGATGATTTGTACCGTGTGGGAACGTTGTCATCAGTATTGCAAATGCTCAAATTGCCAGATGGAACAGTGAAGGTGCTTATCGAAGGTGCTGAGCGTATCAAAATTAATGATATTGATGATGCCCAGGGCTATTTTGTTGCCGATTATGATGTGTTGTCATCAGATGAATTGCCCGGAACAGAAACCGATGCTTTAACGCGCTCTGCGTTAACCCAGTTCGAGCAGTACGTGAACCTGAGTAAAAAAGTACCATCTGAAGTGGTTAGTACAGTGACAGGTATTGATGATCCAAGCCGCTTGGCCGATACCCTCGCCACACATATGACACTGACCATTGAGCAGAAACAAGATGTGCTGGAAATTTCTGATCTGAAGGAGAGGTTGGAGCACTTATTGGTGCTGATGGAATCAGAAATAGAATTGTTTGAAGTAGAACAGCGAATTCGTGGCCGCGTTAAAAAGCAGATGGAAAAGAGCCAGAAAGAGTACTACCTCAATGAGCAAATGAAAGCGATTCAAAAAGAGTTGGGTGAGGTCGAAGAGGGCGGTAATGATATTGAGCAGCTCGAGGCCAAAATCAATGAAGTAGGTATGCCCAAGTTTGCCTTGGAGAAAACCCTATCCGAACTAAATAAATTGAAGATGATGTCCCCAATGTCTGCTGAAGCCTCTGTGCTGCGCGGATACATTGATTGGATGGTTGGTGTGCCATGGAAGAAGCGTTCACGTGTGCGCCATGATTTAGAGCGTGCAGAACGTATTCTTAATGAAGATCACTATGGGCTTGAGGAAGTTAAAGAGCGCATTCTTGAGTTTTTGGCGGTGCAGCAACGGGTGAAAAAGCTTAAGGGGCCCGTACTTTGCTTGGTTGGTCCTCCTGGTGTGGGTAAAACATCATTAGGTGAGTCCATTGCTAAAGCGACTGGTCGAAAATATGTTCGGATGTCTTTAGGTGGTGTACGAGATGAAGCTGAGATCCGCGGCCACCGGAGAACTTACATTGGTTCTCTTCCTGGAAAGTTGATCCAAAAATTGGCAAAAGTAGAAGTGAAGAACCCGCTATTTTTGTTAGATGAAATAGACAAAATGGGTATGGATCATAGGGGCGACCCAGCATCTGCCATGCTGGAAGTCCTCGATCCAGAACAGAACAATAGCTTTAATGATCACTATCTCGAGGTGGATTACGATCTGTCAGAGGTTATGTTCATCTGTACGGCAAATTCAATGAATATACCGGGGCCTTTATTGGATCGAATGGAAGTCATTCGTATTCCTGGATATACAGAAGATGAAAAGTTAAAAATTGCGCTTAAATATTTATTGCCCAAACAACGTAAGGCAAATGGCCTTAAGGAAGATGAAGTAGACATCACCGAAGACGCAATGGTCGATATTATTCGTTATTACACTCGAGAAGCTGGTGTTCGTGGTATTGAGAGAGAATTGGCTAAGGTGTGTCGTAAAGTTGTTACAAGACATGTCCGTGAAAAAGAACAAAGTTCTTTTGTGGTTACACCAAATGAATTGGAAGACCTGCTAGGTGTGCGTAAGCATGACTTTGGTCGAGCAGAGGAAGAAAGCCAGGTTGGTCAGGTAACAGGTCTTGCATGGACTCAGGTAGGTGGTGAGCTTTTGACCATTGAGACCTCTGCCGTTCCCGGTAAAGGCCAGGTTGTAAAAACCGGATCATTGGGTGATGTGATGCAGGAATCGATTCAAGCTGCCCTGACAGTGGTCAGAAGTCGCTCTCAGGTATTGGGTATTCGTCGTAATTTCCATCAAAATGTTGACCTGCACATCCATGTTCCTGAAGGAGCAACGCCAAAAGACGGTCCTAGTGCAGGTATTGCTATGTGTACAGCGGTGGTTTCAGTACTGACAAATATTCCAGTGTTGGCTGACGTGGCTATGACAGGTGAAATCACCTTGCGTGGACAGGTTCTTAAAATTGGTGGACTGAAAGAAAAATTGCTTGCTGCCCGTCGTGGCGGTATTCGTAAGGTGATCATTCCACAAGAAAATGAGAGAGACCTCAAAGAGATACCGGATAATATTAAAGCAGAGCTTGAAATTTACCCAGTTCGTTGGATTGATGAGGTTTTAGACTTGGCATTGCAGACAAAACCAGAGCCATTATCTGACGATGAGTACGAGCAAGTAGACGCAGATAGCAAAAAAAATGGAAATGAGGCTGAAACCCGCATTAATACTCACTAAACTGCTTGACCGGCTTCCAGTGGGTTGGTATAAAGTTGCGGTCATCAAAGATACCACTACCTGAAGTAAAGCGTCATATGGTTGTGTGTTGTAGATGAACAGTCTTAATCAACCATAATAAAAGGGGATTATTGTGAATAAATCTGAACTCGTTGATGCGATTGCTGATGCAGCTGATTTGTCAAAAGCTTCTGCTGGGCGTGCTCTAGACGCGGCTATCGATGCAGTGTCTGGTGCTTTGAAAAATGGTGACCAAGTATCACTAGTAGGTTTCGGCACTTTCTCAGTTAAGCATCGTGCTGCACGCACTGGCCGCAACCCACAAACTGGAGCTGAAATCCAGATTAAAGCTGCCAATGTGCCGAGCTTCAAAGCAGGTAAAGCACTGAAGGAAGCAGTTAACTAGGAAGTGCTTTTTACTTAGTTTTTCCTGTGAAAAAAGGCGCATCTGCGATGCGCCTTTTTTTATACATTCATAACTATTTTTACATAACTTTTTTAAAAGCCAAGAGAACTCTATGCTTCAGGATTTCCGCGATAATCTGAATGGTGTGGCCAAGATTGTTCTGGTCGCTATTATTATTATTCCATTTGCACTGTTTGGTGTTGATGCACTCTTTGTCGGTGGTGGTGATGGCGAAGAAGTCGCTAACGTCAATGGTGAGACGATTTCTGAGCGTAGTTTGCAGCAAGCTGTTCTAGTCCAGAAGCAACAAATTATGAATAAGTTTCAAAATATCGATGAATCATTAATCGATGAAGAGAAGCTTAGACCAGCAGTGTTACAACGTTTGATTCGTCAGAAAGTAGAGGAGCAAGCAGCTGCTGATTTAGGAATGGGTGTCTCCGACGAAACCATTTACGACTTATTGTCACAGGTACCAGAATTCCAGACCGATGGTAAGTTTGATGCAAAACGTTATGACTTTGTCGTTAGGCAAATGGGTTACACCCCAACAAGCCATAAAAAAGCAATTACGTCAGACATGCTGGTTAACCAATTTTTACAAGGTGTGGTGACAACAGGATTCTCGACAGAAAAGGAATTGGCATTGCTTGCCTCTGTCTCTGAGCAAACACGTGATTATTACTATTTAACAATACCTGCTGCACCGTTAAAAAGTGGGATCTCTGTTTCTGATGAAGAAGTTTCATCCTACTATGAAAACAATGCCCATCAGTTTATGACCGAAGAGCAGGTAGTTATCGAGTACATTGAATTACAGCCCACAGATTTATTGGGAGAAGTTTCAGCAGATGATGACATGATCGAAGAACGTTATCAGGCAAAAGTAGATGCTGCAAAAGAAGGTGCTACCTTCCATTCAGCGCATATTTTGTTGGAACAGAAAGAAGATGGCAGTCATCTAACAAAAATGGCTGAGTTGAAAGAAAAGATAAAAGCTGGGGAAGACTTCTCCTCCTTAGCGAAAGAACATTCAGAAGATTTTGTTACCTCTGAATCTGGTGGTGACTTGGGTTATACCCAGCCAGGCGACTTACCCGAGGAGTTGGAATCTGCGCTAGCTCAGCTTGAAGTAGGTTCCGTTTCTGACATCGTGGAGAGCAAGGCAGGTGTTCACCTTGTAAAACTGCTTGATAAAAAAGCGGTTGATGTGCCCAGCAGAGAAACCCTTGTGCCTGCTATCCGTAAGGAAGTAGAGCTACAAATGGCTCAAGAGTTAATGCCAGAACGGATAGAGGAGCTAAAAGATCTTGCCTATAACGCGACTGCGCTACAGGATACGGCAGATCAAATGGCTCTGGACTTGAAAGTATCTGAACCCTTTACCCGTTCAGGTGGGGATGGTGTTGCGGCAAGTCGTCAGGTGATCGGTGCTGCGTTCAGTGATTCAGTACTAGAAGAAGGGTATGCCAGTGAAGTTATTGAGCTGTCAGACAGCTTGGTAGTTGTTTTAGCTGTTCGTGAACGCTTAAAACCCAGTTTGAAGCCTCTTGCTGATGTCAGAGCACAAATAGAAATGGCTGTTAAAAATGAAAAAGCCGCTGTTCAAATCTTGGCAAAAGGTCAGGAGTTGGAACAGAAGGTAAAATCTGGCAATAGCATAGAGAGTGTCGCCAAGGCAGAAGATTTGAAGTGGCAGGTTAGCCTTAACACCAAGCGTTTAGGTGCAAACCAAAATGATCCGATCCGCCAGCGTGTTTTTGCTTTACCTGTACCCGGTGAGTCGCCAGTAGTAGATAACTTAGTATTGTCCAATGGAGATTATGTTTTATTGTCTTTAGTAAAGGTTGAAGCCGGCGATTACAAGGCGCTTAAGTTAGATCAAAAGCATGCACTGTTTTCTGCACGTTCTATTGCTGCAGCGGGAAGGGATTATGAGGCATATGGTGCCCTTCTGCTTAAAGATGCTGATATTGCCTCAAAATACTAAAGTTTCAGAACATTAGGGCTCCAAAGGACTAAACTTCAAAGTAGCGAGCCTTTCAAGTATTGGTCGTGAATAATTACTTTAGGTATAAAAAAATAATACCAAAGTGGTGTTGATTCTCGGCACGAAATATTCAGAATGCCGGCATGTTTAATACCATCTGTGTAGTGGAGTAATAGTCGATGGCAGATTTTCAATATGACTTAGTGATAATAGGCAGTGGCCCTGCAGGTGAAGGTGCAGCGATGTCTGCTGTAAAGCAGGGCTGGTCAGTTGCTGTTGTTGATGAACGTGCTATGGTCGGAGGAAACTGTACTCACCTTGGGACAATCCCATCTAAGGCATTACGTCACTCTGTGCGCCGGATGGTTCAGTTCAATACGATGCCAATGTTCCGTTCTGTTGGGGACCCCCGTTGGTGTTCTTTTTCTGAAGTGATGGAAGCAGCGGATCAGGTGATCCGCAAGCAGGTAGAGGGGCGGACCAGAGAATATTCCAGGAACCGTATTAAACTCCATACGGGTAGGGCGGCATTTGTTGATGATCATCACATCACCTTAAAAAAGGCAGATGGGACTTATGACAAAATTCAAAGTCGCTATTTTTTAATTGCTACAGGTTCCAGCCCTTACCATCCAGAAGATGTAAATTTTAATCACCCATGTATTTTCGATAGTGATTCGATTCTGAACCTTGATCGAACACCTCGTAATATTATTATCTATGGAGCAGGTGTTATTGGTTGCGAATATGCCTCTATTTTTGCCGGTTTAGATACTCGAGTAGACTTGGTGAATACTCGCGAGGGCTTGCTCTCATTCCTTGATGATGAGATTTCAGATGCGCTTAGTTACCACTTGAGAGACTTGAACGTAACCGTACGTCACAAGGAAGAGTACAACAAAATAGAAACCCGAGATAACGGGATTACTATGGAGTTGAAATCGGGCAAGAGAATCCATGCTGAAGCATTACTTTGGTGTAATGGGCGAAGTGGTAATACAAAAAATATGGGGCTTGAGGAAATTGGGTTAAATGTTGATGCTCGAGGCCAAGTAACCGTTAATGATAATTATCAGACTTCGGTTGATAATATTTATGCGGCAGGTGATGTCATTGGTTGGCCAGCATTAGCTGGTGCAGCCTATGACCAAGGGCGGTCGGCTTCAGCACATATGTGTGGTTTATCCAATGCCTACCATGTGGAAGATGTGGCAACAGGTATTTACACTATCCCAGAAATTAGTTTTGTGGGTAAAAATGAATCAGAACTAACGGAACAGCAGGTCCCTTACGAAATTGGCCGTGCCTATTTTAAAAATATTGCCAGGGCCCATATTTCTGGTGAAGAAGTCGGAGTCTTAAAGATACTGTTTCACCAGGAAACATTGGAGATTCTTGGAGTGCATTGTTTTGGTGCCGAAGCTGCAGAGATTATCCATATTGGCCAGGCCATTATGAATCAACCGGGTAAAGCTAATTCGATAGAATACTTTATCAGCACGACGTTTAACTACCCCACTATGGCAGAGGCATACCGCTTAGCTGCTATCAATGGTATTAACAGGTTGAATCGAGAGTCTCGTAAGCTGATAGGCTAGTAGCTCTCAAAATATTGTTACTCGTTGCTATTACGCTTAAGTACGGAATGAAGTACTAAGTCGTGTTCAAAATAGACGATGAAATCCTGATATTCCCACGATGAAATGGGCGGCTCACCAACAGGGTCGTTCCATTCTACAGGGTCACCAAAACGTTCTCTTACTTTGTCCTTAGTGATGCCTACTGTAGGGCGCTCTATGGATTGTTTATCTGCAGCTTGTTGACCGACAGGAATAACGACCTCATCGGCTGCAACCGGCAGTGATAAGCAGCATAAAATGCTGAGGGGTAATACATACTTTTTCATGATACAAGTCCTCATGAGTTCAATCCCTTAGTTACGTGTGATGGCCATAATTACTCATAGTGCATTTTTAACTGCTCTAGTTTGATTATAGTAAGGTTAAATGTAATAAGTGCAACTGCAAAATACCTTTCTTGGCAATCTGGTTGCTAAGAAACAGGTACTCAATCACAGAAATGGCGGCTTGTTTGACTAGCAGCTTTCCGTTTTAATGCTTTTAGATGAAAGCCAACCTCCCCCTTTTTATTGGACTACGTTACATCCGCAGTAAGCGGAGTAATGGTTTTGTCTCATTTGTTTCTTTTTTATCTTTTATTGCCATGGCGTTAGGTGTGATGGCTTTAATCGTAGTGCTTTCTGTTATGAATGGTTTTGATCGAGAAATTAAACAGAGAATTCTTAATGTCGTGCCCCACATTACGGTTACCAAAGAAAGGGGGATTCAAAAATGGGTAGAATTAGGTGGTGCACTAAAAAGCGTTGATGGTGTTAAGGAGTATGCTCCTTTTGTTGAGGGGTATGGCCTGTTGTCTTCATCGTCCTTAAGCCAAGGAGTGTTGATACAGGGTATAGATCCTGTCCAAGAGGCGGGTGTGAGCCCCATCAATGAGCAAATGGTAGTTGGAAATATAGAACATTTAGAACCAGGCCACTATGGGATTGTTCTTGGTAATTTACTCGCCCGTTCTTTGGGAGTCATTGTTGGGGATACGGTTATTTTGTCATTACCTGAACTCAATGTGACACCGGCAGGCATTTTCCCTCGATTTAAGCGTTTTACGGTTCGCGGTGTGTTTCAGGTTGGAGCCCAGGTGGATAATGGGTTGGCATTTGTTCACTATCAGGATGCTCAAAAGCTTTATCGGTTAGGAACTCGAGTCAATGGTGTGAAATTGAACATTGATGATCCATTGAATGCTGATGACCTGGTGCCTTTCCTTAAGCAATCACCATTTTTTACCCAGCCGACTAATGATGCGCCACAAATAAAAACCTGGGCCGCAGAAATGAGTAGTTTGTTTCAGGCGATTAAAATGGAAAAAAATGTTGTAGGTGTTCTATTGGCTGCTATCGTCGCGGTAGCTGCCTTTAACATTGTGGCTAGTCTCGTGCTTATGGTGGCGGATAAACGGCGTGATATCGCTGTTCTGAGAACGTTAGGTTCTCAATCTAATACAGTTTCTGCCATTTTTATGGTTCAGGGTATTACCGTTGGGCTTTTAGGCGTTGTTACAGGTGCTATTTTAGGCTGTTTACTAGCTGTTTTTATCGGAGATATTGTGAGTTGGTTGGAAGTGCATGCAGGGTTTCAGGTATTTGATCCCAATGTTTATTTTATTAGCCAGTTGCCATCGCAATTATTGTGGATAGATGTATTAGTGGTGAGTTTTTTAGGGATGATATTAAGTATATTGGCGACCATTTATCCCGCCAGAAGAGCAGGTCAAGTATTACCTGCAGAGGCATTACGATATGACCATTGATGGACAGGTAGTTTTGCAATGCCAGGCATTGTCTAAAAGTTATGAGCAGGGCAGTGATACCATCAGTGTATTAAGTAATATCTCATTAGATGTTTGCTCCGGTGAGAAGATAGCTATTATTGGCGCATCAGGCTCAGGTAAAACAACATTGCTTAACTTGTTGGGCGGATTAGATGATCCCACGAGTGGCTCTGTGGCCGTGATGGATGCTGATTTGTCACCAATGGGCGAGTCAAATAGAGCGCGTTGGCGTAATCAGCATTTAGGGTTTGTTTATCAATTTCACCATTTGTTGGGAGAATTTACTGCCCTGGAAAATGTTGCAATGCCATTGCTGATTGGCAAGGTAGCGGTGGCTGAAGCAAAGGCCAGGGCACAAGCGATTCTCTCTCAGGTTGGGCTTGAACATCGTTGTCATCATAAACCCTCTGAATTATCGGGTGGTGAGCGTCAGCGCGTGGCGATTGCCCGTGCGCTTGTCACTATGCCTGCCTGTGTTCTGATGGATGAGCCGACGGGAAACTTAGATCCAGAGACAGCTAAGACAATCCTTGATTTACTACTTCAGCTGAATACTGATTTAGGTATTAGCTTTGTTGTGGTTACCCATGAACATCATGTCGCTGCTCAAATGGACAAGATTTTATCTCTAGAGCAGGGTACTTTGGTTGATGTGGCAGTAGATATGACCGCACAGTCTTCGGTGCCCTCTCAATCAACTACTACGGCTGTGCCGGTACAGGGTAGTTAATAGTGTTTAGACCCTTTGCCTGTTATGTCGGTGTTAGAGATTTTACTTCTGGAAGTGGTAATCGACTTGTTTCGTTTATTTCATTGCTGGCAATTCTTGGGTTAGTACTAGGGCAAGCATTGCTGATTTTAGTGATGTCCATAATGAATGGTTTTGATTATGAGATGGAGTCCCGTATTTTGGGAGCAGTTCCCCATATTCGCCTATTTAAAGATGGTGGCATAGAAAATTTCCCAGAATTAAAAAGCAACCTGGTTACCGAGCCCAATATCCAGGCAGTCATGCCCTTTGCTCAAGTTGATGGGATGCTGACTAGCCGTGGTAAAGCTCGTCCCGTTGAAGTGTTGGGTATAGAAGGGAAACTGAGCAATGATTTTGTAGGACAGTTTGTGCCTCCTGAGATGCGCTCAGTGCTTAATGACGCAGGAGTGGGTGCTGATACTGGCGAGACAGGGAAAAAACTCATATTAGGCCATGGTGTGGCAGAAAAACTTTCAGTTGATACCGGTGATCGCGTTACTTTGTTAGTGCCACAGGTAGCGTTTCAAACAAGCGGGTTAGGTCAGAGACAATTGGCACCCAAGGTAGCAAGTTTTACTGTTGCTGGTGTTTTTTCCACACATACCACCCTTGACCAACGTTTGGTGCTAACACAATTGAATACCGCCTCAGAACTAGCAGGGCTAAAAAGCTATCCACAAGGCATACAAATTAAACTGAATGATATTTACCAGGCGCGTGAAACAGGCTTTGATCTACTTCGGACATTGCCATCAGGTTATCGGTTTTCAGATTGGATACAGACCCACGGGAATCTTTATCAGGCCATAAAAATGTCTAGAAATATGGTCTCGTTGTTAGTTTTTCTCATTATTGCTATTGCTGTATTCAATGTTGTCTCCATGTTAATGATGGCAGTCATTGATAAGCGGTCAGCTATTTCTATTTTGAAAACATTGGGTGCCACAAACGGTGATGTAGTTTCAATTTTTCTGACACAGGGATTCTTGATTGGTGTGGTAGGTTCAATATTAGGTGTAGGAATAGGTGTTACTTGTGCACTCAATGCATCTGAGATAGTAATGGGGCTTGAAGCATTGCTGGGCTTCAGCTTTTTGAGTTCAGAAGTTTACCCTATTGATTACCTGCCTTCTGTATTGGTTTGGCGTGATGTATTGATGGTCGTTGTCGTCGCGTTAATATTGAATTTTACCGCCACATTATACCCAGCTATACGTGCAGCAAAAACACGCCCGGCAGAGGTGCTTCGTTATGAATAGGTTGTTAGTTAAGAATAGGCTGTCTTTCGTTACTAATGGATAGTCTTTAGGGTTGTTAATCTTGGTTTTCTAGTGCTTTTTCGGAGCGTTTCTTCTTTCGTATTTCCCAGTTTTTTATCACTTTCCAACGCCATAGCTGGTGAATAATTAAATAACCTAAACCGCCACTTACCAGTCCACAGATTAGACTGCCTATTAACAGGGGCAATAAAATTACTTCACCTTGAGCTACTGCCCAATCCCATGTTAATTTGATATTAAAGGGTGTCGTTTCCTGTCCCAATAGTAGGACGCCAACGCCATAACTGAACAGAAACATTGGTGCTATGGTCAGAGGATTACTGATCCAGATTAATGCCATAGCTAAGGGCAAATTCGTGCGGAAGGTCAGAGCAAGTATTGCGGCAACAAGCGTTTGGCCTGGTATGGGTAGAAAAGCACAAAATAGGCCAATGAAAAATGAGGCTGATATAGATGTACGATTAATATGGAATAGATTTGGGTCCCTTAATAAAGGGCCCATCCAGCGTATAGCTCGACTATCCACTATTTTGTGGGGGTCCGGTAACCACCGACGTAGTGTCTTCCTAGGCATAACTTCCTAGGGCCTGTTCATACTATTTGACATATCACTGCTGAGCGCTATTTTTTTCTTCCGCAAGGCGTTATGAGTGTCGTGTAGCTTTCTACATAAACGAGTAACAACACCGTGGAAGGGAAAAATAGCTTCAGCCCAATTGTTATAAATGAAGGGGGTTTCGGCTAAAAAAGCGCCATACTGCGTTATTCGTCGTTCATTTGGAATGACCAAATTTCTCTCCTCATGCCTTGCCTGGTGCTTTTTTAGTCGAAACAGAGACATTTCAAATAGTATGGCCAGGCCCAACCAGAAGAAAATAAGGCGCGATTATGACCAGTTTTGGTCAGATAGACTACTGCTTAGATCAATTATCTTAGAAAGTAGCATTCACTCATAGCTAGCATAGTTAATCGTAGTCAAGGTATGGAGAGAGTTTGGAGTAGTGGAACAGTGCTTGATAACTAAGAAACAGACAAATTAGGTGAATGTTTGTTGGTAAGATGATCCTTAAGGCGTAATATATTTTCAGCTTTTAGATTTACGTAAACTGTGTAGTCAAATAAGTGTAGGCATATAAATAATAAAATAAAAAAGGAATACCTTATGGATACAGCGTTCACAAGTTGGGTATACACCATTTTAGATTTTTTGGCCGCAGTTTTTGTGGTGTTGTTAGGTTTAGGGCTTGTGGCTGTAGTTGTCATCTACATTATAGATGTCACCCAAACCAAACAGGCAATTCGACGAAATTATCCAGTTATTGGACGCTTCCGTTATTTGTTTGAGCACATGGGAGAATTCTTTCGGCAATACTTTTTTGCCATGGACAGAGAGGAGCTTCCTTTTAACCGGGCTGAACGATCTTGGGTATACAGAGCTGCCAAAAATGTTGATCGTACCTTGGCATTTGGTTCAACCCGGGATCTACGTCCCCCGGGATCTGTTTATTTCGTAAATTGTGCTTACCCTACTCGGGATGAAGACGCAGTAGCAACAAGCCCCGTTACTATTGGCCCTTATTGTGAACAACCCTATATTACATCCTCACTTATTAATATTTCGGGTATGAGTTATGGCGCGTTGTCCAAGCCAGCAGTACAGGCACTTTCTTACGGTGCTAAAAAAGCAGGCTGTTGGCTAAACACTGGTGAGGGTGGTTTATCTCCTTATCATTTGGAAGGGGGGTGCGATATTGTTTTCCAAATTGGAACTGCTAAGTTTGGCATTCGTGATGAATCAGGCCATATCAGCGACGAGCGCCTTAGAAAGGTAGCCGATCATCCTGAAGTGAAAATGTTTGAAATTAAATTAAGCCAAGGAGCAAAACCTGGTAAAGGCGGTATTTTGCCAGGGGCGAAGGTAACAAAAGAAGTTGCAACTATCCGTGCTGTTGAAATTGGTAAGGACGCTATTAGCCCGAATCGTCACCCTGAAATTGTAGATGCTGATGGCTTGCTAGATATGATTGCCCGAATTCGTAAGGTATCAGGAAAACCAGTTGGTTTTAAAGCCGTTATTGGTGATACCGATTGGCTTGAAGATTTCTTTCGTTTGGTTCGGGTACGAGGTATAGAGTCTGCGCCAGATTTTATTACTGTAGATGGCGCTGAAGGTGGTTCTGGTGCTGCACCAAAACCATTACTGGATTATATGGGATTACCTATTGCTGAGAGTTTGCCAGAAGTTGTTGACCTACTGAGAGGGTATGGTTTAAGGGAACGAGTTAAGGTTATTGCATCTGGAAAAATGATCGTCCCATCAGGTGTGGCTTGGGCCCTTTGTATGGGTGCAGATTTTGTAGCTAGCGCTCGAGGTTTTATGTTTTCTTTGGGATGTATTCAGGCTATGCAGTGTAATAAAAATACCTGTCCGACTGGTATTGCTACTCATAACCCTAAATTGCAACGTGGTTTGAACTCAGATCTTAAATCTGTGCGTGTGGATAATTATGTAACCAACTTACTCTATGACGTGGGGCTTATTGCTCACGCTTGTGGTGTTCTGGAACCTAGGGAATTAAGGCGTACTCATGCTAGGGTTGTCGGAGATTCCGGTCGTTCTTTCAGCTTGGAGAAGCTTTACCCAACGGTGGCCTCAGGTTCAAAGTGTGCAACGACAGAATAATGGTGTGATTTTAAGTCTTTTTTGCTCTTTATTTGAAATGTGAAAAAGGGAAGTGAAGAAATACAAGGGATGAATTGAACTAGACTATAAGCAAACTTGAACAATCTATTTTACAAAAGGTAGAGGCTTATCCAGTAAGGAGAGCGTAATACCTCAGTAAAGGGAGTGTGATGGGAAAACCAATACATCAAACCAACTTTAGCCAACGAGACTTCGACGTATTTGGGCAGAAATTGCATGATTGCTTAAAGGCTTTGGAGTTACTGCTCGATCGGTCTAGTTTTGGCTGTGGTAACACAAGTATTGGTGCCGAACTGGAGTTGTATTTGCTGGATGCAGACGAACAGCCATTACTGCAAAATATAGATATTCAAAAACAGCTTAATGACCCCCAGTTAGCTCTTGAGCTTAACCGTTATAATCTTGAATACAATCTAACTCCTGTCTCTTCTTCTGGTTCACCATTTTCTGACCTTGAACAAGAAATGCTTCATATTTTAAGGCGACTACATCAGCTCACTTCAACGAATGGTGGGCATGTCTTGCCAATTGGTATTTTACCTACCTTAACGTCAAAAGATTTTGGCCCTGGGGTCATGACTGATGAGCCTAGATATCATGTATTGTCGGAGGCGCTTCATAAAATTCGTAATCCTGATTTGGGTATAAAGATTAATGGATCAGATGCTATTTGGTTGGAGCAGGGTGATGTGACACTAGAGGGAGCCTGTACTTCTTTTCAGATACATTACCGTGTAGATCCTTCCCGTTTTTGTTTATTGTGGAATAGTATTCAACTGGTGACGCCTTTGGTTTTGGGGGTGTCAGCTAATTCTCCTCTGCTGTTGGGTCACCGCTTATGGCACGAAACCCGGGTGCCATTGTTTAAGCAATCAATTGATGGCAGAGATGCTTCCAGTAGTGAATGGCAGGGGCCGGGAAGAGTAAGTTTTGGTCATGGTTGGCTGCAAAGTGATCCTGTTGGGTTGTTTCGAGAAATGGTTAATCTATATCGGCCATTGATTCCAGTTTGTTCAAATGAAGAGCCCATTGCTATCGTAAAAAACGGAGGTACGCCCAAGCTCGAAGAACTTTGCCTACATGATGGGACTGTATGGTCATGGAATCGGCCTATTTATGATCCTGAGATTGACCCTCATTTGAGAATAGAAATGCGAGCTCTGCCAGCGGGTCCGACGCCTATAGATATGGTGGCTAACGCGGCATTATTTATTGGTTTGGCAGAAGGCCTTGCAGAGGATTTGGCGCCATTATTGTCAGCACTTCCTTTTTCCTATGCAGAATATAATTTCTATCGAGCAGCTCAATTTGGCATAAATGCTTCAGTGATATGGCCTTCTTCCAATCAAAATAGTCTGAAGGAAAGACCGTTAATTGATGTCATCAAGGAGCTATTGCCTGTTGCAGAGCGTGGTTTGATTTCTATAGGTGTTACGGCTGATGAAGCAAAACATATGCTTGAAATCATAGAAGGACGTTTGAATACGCAATGTAATGGTGCTGTGTGGCAGTTAAATCAGTATAGCCAGTTGATATCCAAAAACCTTGGACAACATGAAGCATGTAAAGCGTTGGTGACAGCTTACAGAGATCGGGCTATGGCAAACCAGCCTGTAGCTCAGTGGAGCAACATATGAAGTTGCTGACGGCTAGAGTGGCCTGCTGCTAATAGAGTGTACTGTAACGAGAAGTCGAAATGATGATTGGGATAGAAAACTTTGAATTATGGGATAACCCAGCTCCTGAGGAGCTGGCTCCCACTGCAACAGAGTTCTTATATCAGTTGAGAGGCCCGACTATATTAAAAATATCGGGACGGGATACAAGCCGATGCCGTGTGGTTGTGACATTACTACATGGTAATGAACCTTCAGGTTTAAAAGCAGTTCATCGTTTAGTCCGGAATAAATGTGTACCAGAGGTAAATATATTAGTTGCTATTGTTTCGATAGATGCAGCTGTAGCTCAGCCGTTATTTTCTAATCGTTTTTTGCCCCATCAGCAGGATATGAACAGATTGTTTAAACCACCTTTTGATGGTGGTCAGGGCATTTTGGCCAAAAATCTATTGGATCTTATTCAACAAGTGAGGCCAGAAGCTATTATCGATATACACAATACGTCAGGTGACGGCCCTGCATTTTCAGTCTGTGTAAGACAGCATAAGCGATACTTGGATTTAGCCTCGTTATTTACTCATCGTGTCATTATTACAGGCCATAGGTTGGGTTCTCTGATGGAGGTAACCAGTTTAGGTTGTCCGGTGTTAACCGTTGAGTGTGGGGGTTCAATGCAACCAGAATCTGATGAGATAGCGTTGCGCGGTTTGACACGATTTTTTACCAAGCCCCAGTTATATCAATCTGTCACTGTTGAAGAGATGGATATTTATCATCACCCGGTACGCCTGGAGCTTTCTAGCAGTCGGCAATTAGTTTATTCCTGTGGCCCTCAGCTCAATATCGATGTCACAGTCCCCACTCATATTGATCGATGTAACTTTGGTGTTGTTCGGCCAGATACGGCACTAGCCTGGCTGGGGCCGGCAGGTATTAATGCCCTGTGTGTAAGAGATGAGCAGGGTAATAATGTGATAGATGATTTTTTTGTCGTACAGGACAATAAATTGTATCCCCGAACCACATTGAAATTATTCATGGCGACCACTGATCCCAAAATTGCAGTGACTGATTGTCTGTTCTATGCAGTTAAAGAGACGGATCACCAGTGGGATGAAACTGCTGATGTCGCTGAGTGGGAGATGAATTAAAGTTGTTTTAACAGAGTGTTTACGTAGTCGGGAACAATTTCTGAAGCAACACCATAAATCTGTTCATCAAATTTAGAGCCATTTGCCGAGGGTTCTAAATTGAGTTCAACTGTATGAGCACCAGCAGACTTGGCAATCTCAAAAAAACCAGCAGCAGGATAGACATTTCCCGATGTACCAATGGCCAGAAACAGATCACAGGCTTCTAGTGCGTGATAAATTTTATCCATATAAAGCGGCATTTCGCCAAACCAGACGACATGGGGGCGAAGGTTCCCTGTTTGTTGACAACAACTACATACTGAAAGGGGAGAGGTTGCTTCATAACAGGGGAACATTTCTTTACTTTGGCTACACCGTATTTTTAATAACTCGCCATGAATATGAAGTAGGTTATTACCTGAAACTAAGTTACTTCCTGAACGTTCATGTAGGTCATCAATGTTTTGTGTCACAAGGGTATAGTTGCTCGAAATCTGTTCCGGCAGCTCTTGTTCTAACTTAGCTAATGCATTTTCCAGTTCAGCTAACGCATAGTGTGCTGCATTCGGTTGTATCTCAGGACTCAGCAAATGCTCACGATGCAAATTATAAAAACGATGCACTGTTTCTGGATCGCGGGCAAAACCTTCCGGTGATGCTACATCTTCAATCCGGTGTTCTTCCCACAAGCCATCGCTGGCCCTAAAAGTTTTGATGCCGGATTCAGCAGAAATACCTGCGCCTGTTAGTATGACTATTGATGGGGTTTTTCTCTCATTCATAGCGATAATGTTGAAGGTGGAGGGAAAGCAATGAAAGAAGTTAAACTTTCTGGTATTCCCTAGGTCACATTGACATCATATTTTGGCAGAATTGCTCTATGCGCGATACCAGCCCTTTATTACTTGATACAGAGTTCCCTCCGTTAAATCGAACCTCACTAGCAACCTTGCAGGTTAATTTGGGGTATCTCTGCAATCTTAGTTGTACTCACTGCCATGTTAATGCTGGTCCAAACCGAACAGAGCTGATGGACCTTGATACGGTAAATTTAGTATTAGCGGTGCTCAAACAACAAGGCATAACCACCCTCGACCTGACAGGTGGGGCTCCCGAAATGAATCCCCATTTTCGATATTTGGTTATAGAGGCAACCAAGTTAGGCGTAGAAGTAATTGATCGCTGCAATTTAACTATCTTGCAAGAGCCAGGGTATGAATATTTGTCCCAGTTTCTTGCCGATCATCAAGTGACAATCGTGGCTTCATTACCCTGCTATTCAGAAAAAAACGTCTCCGAACAAAGAGGTAAAGGCGTATTTGAACAGAGTATCGAAGTATTAAAGCAGCTCAATAGCTTGGGTTATGGCGTTAAGCCATCCTTGCCATTGAATTTAGTCTATAACCCTAACGGGGCTTTTCTGCCACCGGACCAGCAGCAGCTGGAGAGGGAATATAAAATACGTTTAAATGCCGATTTTGGTATTGCTTTTAATCAGCTATACACCATTACTAATATGCCTATCAGTCGATTTGGGGCAGTTTTGCTCGCTAAAGGCGAATATCACCAATATATGGATTTATTAAAAGCTAATTTTTCGACCTCAAACCTAGATACGCTTATGTGTCTCAGTACGGTAAGTGTTGATTGGCAGGGCAATCTTTACGATTGTGATTTTAATCAGATGTTGGAAATGGCTATGCCACTCATTTCAGAGGCCATACCATCCACTTCTGAGAATGACTTGCCTGATAAGTTGATAGCTTCTGATAGCTCTTTGATAGTCTCTGATAGTCCTTCCGAGAACTTAAGGCATTTAAAAGACTTATTACATTCTGACTTTTCGGGGCAGTTTATAGCCATTGGTGATCATTGCTATGGTTGTACTGCAGGACAGGGCAGCAGTTGTGGTGGAGCCCTTGAGTAATTCTAGCCGGGAAGGTTTGGAGGCTGCAGATGTCAGTATTCCTCTCACTATAATTATTCCTGTTCTAAATGAAGAACAAAACATAGAAACCTGTCTGTTGGGGCTGCAACTATTAAGAAAGCAAGGTGTTGAAGTCATTCTTGTTGATGGCGGCAGCCACGACAATACATGTGAGTTAGCATCTCCTTTTGTCGATCATCTGATACAAAGTGCTCCGGGGCGCGGTATTCAAATGAACGCAGGTGCTGCTGTGGCTCGGGGAGAGTCCCTGTTGTTTCTTCATGCAGATACTGTTTTGCCCCCAGATTTTTCTCCCCTCATGATACCTGAAGCGCAGTGGGGGTTTTTCCCTGTACAGCTGAGTGGTTCAGTATGGCTTTTTCGTGTGATTGAGGGTGCCATGAACTTGCGATCGAAAATAACAAAAATCGCGACGGGTGATCAGGCCATATTTATACAGTCAGGGTTTTTTCAACGAATCGGTGGTTTTGCTGATATTCCGTTGATGGAAGATGTGGAAATTTGTGGTCGATTAAGGTCAGCGTCTCGCCCAGTATTAATGTCGGGTACTGTTGTGACATCAAGCCGTCGATGGGAGCAACAGGGTATTGCTCGAACAGTATTACGTATGTGGCGGTTGAGGTTGGCTTTTTTCTTTGGTGCCTGCCCCCACAGACTTGTTCAGCAGTACTATTTATAAATGCAGCCTCTTCAACAAAGCAATATAAATTAGGCACTCATAACATAGATGACGATACGTTACCCAGATAGCTGCCTAATTCAGTTTGCCAAAGCACCACTACAAGGCCAGGTCAAAACCCGTATGCAATCAGCCTTAGGTGAAAACGGGTGCTTAAAACTTCATAGGTCTTTGGTTGAGCATCAGTTTTCCCTGCATCATCAATCTGGAATATCTGACTTTGAACTCTGGTGTAGTGCTGACCATCCTTTTTTTGATCAACTTGTAGAAAAAACAAGGGTTCCCGTTTATGTACAGCAGGGCGAGGACCTTGGTCAGCGAATGCATAATGTGTTTATTGACAGATTTCGGCAATATTCCTATGTCATTCTCATCGGTAGTGATTGCCCGTTTTTGGATAGTGATTATGTGATTGATGCCCTTAATAGATTGAAACAAGGTATTCCTGCAGTGTTTGGCCCAGCGACAGATGGGGGTTATGTCTTGATCGGTTTGAGTAGGGTAAACGCCTCATTATTTGAGGGTGTCCTATGGGGAACGGATCAAGTGATGGAGCAGACTAGGGATCGATTAAAGGCATTGGATTGGCAATGGGAAGAATTGCGACCTTTATCGGATATTGACCGTCCAGAAGACCTAGAATTACTTTTTTGTGATGAAAAATTAAGAGTTTTGTTAGAGTAATTCAATATATTGTTGAAATATATGAGTTTATTTTTCTTGACGAGGGTTTGTTTTAGGCCTATTTTTCGAAATTAGAGGCAGAGGTAAATCACACCATTGCAGTAGTGTTAGGTATCGGGATGGAGGAGTTTCGATATGGGTGATGAAGAAACGCTGGATAATGATGATTTTGATCTTGAGGATCAGGAGCTCGGGCAGGAAACTGAAGAAAAGATAAAGGTTGAAGGTTCAGATATGCGTCGTCGACTTGAAGCTGAGTTAGAGGAGCGTCGCCTCCAAAAAATGATTCAGGATTACGATTTTGATCTAGATTAATCAATCGAGATTCCGTGCACCCTTTTTGCACATGAGGGCTGTTTTATTTGAAATAGCTTATTTCCGCTGATATATTTTCTCTTATGACACCAGTTTTTGGCATAATATGACTTTTGCCACTGGCTGGATTTTAGACTGTTGTTTACTACAGAACCTAATACAGATCTTTTCTCTCCATATTCTTTGGATTTAAAGGCGCTTGCTTTTGAACGGGATGACAGGATGTTGTTTTCCGATGTCAGCGTATCTCTCAAACTAGGTGATATTCTTCAAGTCGAAGGTCCAAATGGTTGTGGTAAAACAACGTTGTTGAGAATCATTACCACGGCATTGAGCCCTAGTGCTGGACAGTTGTTGTGGCAAGGTCAGAATATTTCTCAGGTTCGTCAGGATTATCTCCATAATTTGTTATTTCTTGGTCATTTGCCGGGTTTAAAGCAGGCTCTATCCCCAGAAGAAAATCTGATTTGGTGGCGGCGTTTAAATCAATCACAAGTGGAATACTGTAATAGTGAAGCGTTAGCTCGGATTGGGTTGAGTGGATATGAAGATGTGCCTTGTTCCAATCTATCCGCTGGGCAACAACGTCGTGCAGCCTTGGCACGATTGCTGGTCACAGAAGCGCCGTTGTGGGTGCTAGATGAACCATTTACGGCCATTGATAAGCAGGGCGTTAGCGAATTGGAATCTCTACTGACTGAGCACTCTGAGCGGGGTGGAATGATTATATTGTCCACTCATCAGGATTTAGGTATTCCAGGAATCAAGCGGCTGTCATTGAGACAAGAGTCGTTAGGTCAAACGGCATTGGCTCAAAGTTCACCTTTTACCGTGGATGTTGCTTGATTATGGAGCTAGGGTTTTCTGCTATTCTTCGTCGAGATCTGCTGTTGGCTTTTCGCCATCGTGCCGAAATAGCTAATCCGGTTATCTTTTTTCTTATTGTCGTTACCCTTATTCCATTGGGGTTAACCCCTGAATCAAGTCGATTGGCTGAAATTGCACCAGGCATACTATGGGTAATGGCATTACTTGCATCACTGTTGTCTGTTGAAGGCATGTTCCAGAGTGATTACAGAGATGGAACATTGGAGCAAATGATTATTTTGCCCCAGCCATTGTATTTAATGGTACTGGCAAAAATATTGGTTCATTGGTTGGTTACAGGGCTTCCATTAACTCTTTTGGCGCCACTTTTAGGTATGATGTTGTCCCTGCCCGAGGCTGGATACATTCCCCTAATTTTAAGTTTGCTGATGGGGACAGCCGTGCTGAGTTTAGTGGGAGCAATTGGTGCTGCATTGACGGTAGCTTTGAGAAAAGGTGGGTTGTTGTTATCGCTTATTGTGATGCCACTTTATATGCCTGCGCTCATATTCGGGGCGAGTACCGTGCAAAGAGCGGTGGATGGTTTTCCTGTAGATGGATCATTGGCTGTATTAGGTGCTTTATTGGCATTTTCGTTGCTGGTATCCCCTTTTGCCACGGCAGGAGCTTTACGGGTGAGCATGCATGGTTAATAGATGCGTGGTTAATAGTTTAAGGGGCTTTTTAGTAAGTCCGTGGGTTTTATTGATGTTCGTTTTTAATCGTAAGGGTTAACACCAGAATGCCGCAGCTATCTAATAAACGAGGGCTTAATTGGACATGGTTTCATCGGTTAGGGTCACCACGCTGGTTTTATCAGACCAGCGGTAAATGGTTGCCTTGGCTCTCGCTGTTGGCAGCAGGATTATTATTGTTGGGGCTTTGTTGGGGATTGGGTTTTGCACCACAAGATGCGAAGCAGGGTAATAGCTTTCGGATAATTTATATCCATGTTCCAGCATCATTTCTGGCCCTAGCTGGTTATTATGTGATGGCTATTGCTGGTGCTGTTGGGCTGATTTGGAAGATGAAGCTTGCAGACATGGTGATGAAATCGGCAGCGCCTATTGGTGCTGTTTTGACTTTTGTGGCCCTTGTTACTGGTGCTATCTGGGGTAAGCCTACATGGGGAACCTATTGGGTATGGGATGCCAGAATTACCTCCATGCTAGTGTTGTTATTTTTGTATCTTGGTGTGATAGCACTCCAATATTCTTATAGCAGTCAGGATGCAGCGAGTAAGGCGAGCGCAGTGTTGTCATTGGTGGGCATGGTGAACATTCCCATTATCTACAAGTCAGTAGATTGGTGGTACACGCTGCATCAGCCTGCAACGATTAAATTTACCGAAGCGCCGTCTATGCACCCTGATATGTTTCAGCCGTTACTGGTGATGATTCTTGGTTTTTACTGTTTTTATGCTGTTGCCTTGATACTCAATACTCGGGTTGAAGTGCTTTACCGGGAAAGACGGACACGATGGGTACAGGATTTGGTGGCATCAAAATCCACATCATGATGTTTAGAGATTATTGTTGTGCTAAGGATTTGAGGATAGGAAGTAAGTAATGTTTCAGTTTGAAAGCATCCAAGAATTTATTCAAATGGGAGGGCATGGCCCTTATGTTTGGTCGGCTTACGTGATTTCTTTGAGTGTGTTGATTTGGCTAATTGTTAGCCCTCTTCGTCGGAAAACAAAGCTATTAAAGGATATTGCTCGGGAACAGCAAAGAGACCTTGCCAGGCAGGGCACTAATAATGGTTCTAATTTGTCTACATAAGCCTGGTTAAAAAAGCCCAGTAAAAAATTAGGTCAAACAGAATACTTTAAAGAGAAAGTTATGCATCCAATTCGACGACAGCGCCTGTTTATGGTGATTTTTATTGTAGTGATCGCCTCAATAGCTGTTGGGTTATTGAGTTACGCACTGCGTGAGAACATTAATCTGTTTTATCCACCATCAGATATCGCATCTGGAGAAGCGCCTAAAGGCGTCCGTATACGGGCTGGAGGAATGGTAGTGGCCGGAAGCATGGTCAGAGCCGATGATTCTTTATTAACACATTTCCAGATTACCGATGGTGAAGCCCAAGTAAATGTGCAGTACACCGGTATTCTTCCAGACTTATTTGCCGAAGGTGAAGCTGCAGTTGTCACCGGTGAATTGAATGATGAAGGCATGTTTATGGCTTCTGAAGTATTGGCTAAGCATGATGAAAACTATACGCCACCAGAAGTTGCTGAGGCTATGCAGGAAGCACATGATCGAGCTAAAACCAAGGACGTAGATGCTGAACCAGCAAAAGCTCAAACCTCAAAGTATTAATCAGAGTTTTCTTAAGAGTATTAATAGTTTTTCCTTCTAAAATAACGCCATTAGGAAAACCCGAATAGGAATAATGAATAAATGATTGCTGAATACGGGCATTTTGCACTGATATTGGCATTGATATTGGCACTGATTCAATCCGTGTTGCCTTTGGTGGGTGCTGCTTCTGGAAACCGTTTGTGGATGGCAACGGCCAGACCACTGGTTTCTGGTCAAACGCTGATGGTGTTATTTAGTTTTGGATGTTTGGTTAGCTTATTTCTCCATGATGACTTTTCTGTGCGTTATGTGGCCGCAAATTCAAACACTTTATTACCAGATCGATACAAGGTGAGTGCAGTATGGGGTGCCCATGAAGGCTCATTGTTACTATGGGTATTGATTCTGGCTCTATGGAGTTTTGCCGTTGCTTTGTTCAGCCGTACCTTGCCACAGCAGCTTGTTGCGCGTGTATTAGGTGTTATGGGCCTGATTAGCGTTGGGTTTTATTTGTTTTTGCTCTTTACATCAAATCCTTTTGAGCGAAACCTGCCGTTTTTTCCAGCTGAAGGCGCGGACCTAAACCCGCTACTTCAAGATGTGGGTTTAATTTTTCATCCTCCCATGCTGTATATGGGCTACGTCGGTTTTTCCGTGGCTTTTGCTTTTGCTATTGCAGCGCTCATGTCCGGAAGAATGGATGCCGCTTGGGCACGCTGGACTCGCCCTTGGACGAATGTAGCCTGGGTATTTTTAACCTTAGGTATTACCTTGGGAAGCTGGTGGGCGTACTACGAGCTGGGTTGGGGTGGCTGGTGGTTCTGGGATCCGGTTGAAAATGCCTCATTTATGCCTTGGTTGGTAGGTACAGCATTGGTCCATACCTTGGCTGTGACAGAAAAGCGTGGTGTTTTTAGGAGTTGGACATTACTGCTGGCAATTTTTGCTTTTTCCCTAAGCCTGCTGGGTACCTTTTTGGTTCGTTCCGGAGTGCTGACATCAGTTCATGCATTTGCTGCTGACCCCACAAGAGGTGTTTTTATCCTGGGCTTTTTAGCCGTTGTAATTGGCGGCTCATTAACGCTGTATGCTATCAAAGGGCCGACGATTAAAGGTGTCTCTCATAAAGCAGTCTCGCATTTTGCTGGTATATCCAGAGAGATGTTCATACTGATCAACAATATCCTGTTGGCCAGTATTATGGTGATTATTTTACTGGGTACGCTGTACCCCCTAATTGCAGATGTTATGGATTGGGGAAAAATCTCTGTAGGCCCGCCTTATTTTAATTTGTTTTTTATCCCTCTGATGTTGCTGCTGGCAGTTTTGATGGCAGTAGGGTCTGTGCTCCGCTGGAAGCGTAACTCGACAAGTAATCTAAAGCGTTATTTTAATATTCCAATAGTGCTGGCTTTAGTTCTAGGGGCGATACTTCCAGTATTTTATGGTGAAGGTTACGAGATAATGGCAGCAGTGACTTTGGCAGTTGCTGTGTGGGTCTTTGCTGTCACCCTGATAGATCTATGGCACAAAGCCAGGCATTCACGATCTTTATTGTCAGGTTTGGCTCGCCTGAAAGGTAGTTATTACGGAATGGTTATTGCCCATTTAGGTATTGCTGTCTGTATTGTTGGTGCAGGGATGACGAGTCTTTATAGCGTCCAGCGTGATATCCGCATGGAGCCAGGTGACGTGGCTCAAGTTGCCGGTTATCAGTTTGAGTTCAGGGGTATGAGGGAAGTACAAGGACCTAATTATCTTGCAGACCAAGCATCAATTGTTGTGACTAAGAATGATCGTTATATCAATGAGCTAACTCCGGAAAAAAGGCGTTATGTTGCCAGCGGTCAGACCATGACAGAAGCTGCAATTGATGGTCGATTAATGCGTGATTTATACGTTGCCTTAGGTGAACCGCTAAAGGGGGATGCGTGGGCCATTCGCGTGTATGTAAAACCGTTTGTCCGTTGGATTTGGTTGGGTGGGTTGTTGATTTCAATCGGTGGATTATTAGCTGTGTTAGATAAGCGATATCGGCGTTATAAAGTTTCTGCTGAAGCACCAGCGGGTGGTGGGGGAAGCCTTGCCTCGTAGCGGCATAGGGCAAAATAAATATGCAAAGATTAAAGTTATTTGTACCGCTGTTTATTTTTATTATTTTAGCGGTATTCCTATTAAACGGGCTTGAGCGTGATCCTAATGCCATGCCTTCAGCATTGATTGATAGGCCGGTGCCAGAATTTTCTTTGCCTGTACTAGGTGATGAAGAATCAGTAGTGACCCAGAGTGTTTTTCAGGGGCAGCCAGCTTTACTTAATGTTTGGGCGACCTGGTGTATTTCCTGCCGTGTAGAACATGCGTATTTAAATTACCTTTCTGAACAAGGTATAAGGATTATCGGCTTAAATTATAAAGATGACATTGCTGAGGCCAATAAATGGTTGTCTGAAAAGGGTGATCCATTTGCATTGAGTATTGTGGATGCCTCCGGTCGTATGGGGCTTGATCTCGGTGTATTTGGTGCACCTGAAACCTATGTGATTGATAGCTCTGGAACTATTCGATATAAGCATGTGGGCGTGGTAGATGACAGGGTATGGAAAAAGCATCTACTACCGGTATGGACGGCAGTGCAGTCAAGTAACCAATAAGCAAATAATCAATAAATGAGTAGTATTTAAATAAGTTTTTTAAAGGGCTTTTTATTTAGGATAAGAAAATGGCAGAAGAAGATTATCAACGTGGTATGGGTGTTCGTCGTAAGGTTATGGGTGATGAATTTGTCGATAAAGCAATGGATGCAGTGACAGATTTCACTCAACCTGTGCAGGATTATATTAACGAAAATTGCTGGGGATCGGTGTGGGCTAGAGATACGTTACCACTCAAGACCCGCAGTATTATTACCATTGCAGCATTGGCGGCGCTTAAGGCCCCCACTGAATTAAAAGGGCATGTGCGTGGTGCTATTCGTAATGGTTGCACACCGGAAGAAATTCGTGAAGTGTTACTGCACACAGCACCTTACATAGGTGCTCCAGCGTTACAGGAAGCATTTCGGGCGGCAAAGGAAGTACTTGGCGAATGACTGCTTGGGCCTTAACTATTTAGTTATGAGCAAGGCAATTTTTTCTCCTTCCTTCTAAAAAATTATTCAGGAGTAGGTGTTGAAGCAGCTAAGAAATTACACAGTATTTCTTCTACTGATGATTGTCAGTTGTTATGCATTGTCCGCGGCAGAGGTAAAAGAGTTTTCCTCTGACCAACTGCGTGATCGCTTTCAAGTATTGGTTAATGAACTGCGCTGCCCTAAATGCCAAAACCAAAACCTTGCAGATTCTAATTCGCCTATTGCCTCAGACTTGAGAAAAGAAATTTTTCGTATGCTGGAAGAGGGGCAAAGCGATCAGGAAATTATTGATTTTCTGGTGGTTCGCTATGGCGAGTTTGTGATGTACCGTCCACCGGTTAAAAAAACAACACTAGTGCTTTGGTTGGCGCCCGGTTTTCTATTATTAATTGGAATCGTTGTTATTATTGTTATTCGGCGTCGACAGACAATGGTTTCCGGTACTTCATCTGCTTTAGTGGGCGGTGAGCAGGAACAGCTGGACCAATTATTGGGTGAAAGCAGTAATGTTAAAAGTACCAATAGTTCAGAAATGCTTAACTCTAAAACAGCAGATGATGAGGAAAATACCTGATGTGGTTGGTCCTGGCGCTATTGACGCTATTAGCTGTTTCCTTTGTTATTTATCCTCTTATAAGAACTGCACCTAAGCCTATTTCTGATGAGGTCTATGGTGCCGAGGGTGTAGTTCAACGTGCAAATGTTGTGCTGTTTAAGGAACAGTTAGCTGACCTTGAGAGGCAGTTATTCGATGGCGATATTGATAATGCACAATATGCTGAATTGGTAGCCGAGCAAAAGCGGTTATTGCTGGTAGATGCTTCGGAGTTGATTGAAGGCGCGGATAATTCAACGCAAGAGAAAGTGCCAACAAGTCCCTCTGATTCAGCAACTGGAGTAGTCGAAAAGGGTAAGCCAGATCGTGGTGCATGGCTGATTATGGCAAGTCTACTCTTGGTTCCTTTACTCGCATTTAGTTTGTATCAGATGTTGGGCGCCAGTGATGATGTTGATATCGCTGAGCTATTACAACGCCATTCTAGTGCATCTATTAGCACCGAAGACTATGCCTCTATAGGTAAAAAAATTCAGAGAAAAATTTCTCGCCGACTGGAAAGCAAGCCTGGTGATGTGTTTTATCGGGTCACACTTGCGCGCTTGCAAATGGAAGATAATAACTTTCCGGCAGCCAAAAAATCCTATGAGCAGGCGCTAAAATGGAGTCCAGATAACGCAGAGCTTATGGCTGAATATGCACAGGTGCTTTATTTTGTAGCTGATAGTAAGTTTGAAGGTGAGCCTGGGGCAGCTTTAGACAAAGCCTTATCTATGGATCCAAATAATAGAACAGCATTGGGGTTGCAGGGTATCCGTGCTTTTGGTGATGAGAATTATGCGTTGGCGATAAAAAGTTGGCAGACAGCGTTGAGAGCTATTAATCCAGCTAGTCAGCAGGCCCAAGCCCTCCAGTCTGGAATTCTTCGGGCCAAAAAACTGTTGGGTAACAATGTATCGGATAACAATGCACCGGGAGAGAAGTTACCTTCACTTTTGATTAAGGTTTCCCTTTCTCAAGAGTTGGTAGCAAGCCCTGACCAATCTGTTTATGTGTTTGCTCGAGAATGGCAGGGGAAGCCGATGCCCTTGGCAGTTGTTAAGCTTTCAGTGGCTGATTTGCCTGCATCAGTAATACTTGATGATTCCATGGCTATGCCTGGGGGGGAATCTCTGTCCTCTGCCAGTTCTATACAAGTGGTCGCAAGAGTTTCGTCTACTGGTTCAGCGATACCTTCTGAGGGTGACTATGAAGGACTGACAGGTAAGGTTGCTGCTAGTGCTCTGTCGGATGGTAAAGCCCAGGAAATACCTGTGCTAATTGACCGGAAACTATAGGTTCATACACAGTTCATATACGGGTTTTCATACAGGCTCTTAAATAGCTTCTTACCAAGGCCTTTTTTATCGTTTTCCATTGCTTGTGACCACCGCCCAGCCGTGTAAAATCGCTGTTAGATCTATGTATTAAAAAATAATGAGAAAAGGCTGCCGAAAGTATCGCCTATATAGTTATAAACTAGTGGCTTTAAAGTCAAAACCGAAGAGATTTTCATGCGTCTAAAATGCATCAGATTGGCCGGGTTCAAGTCCTTTGTGGATCCGACTACCGTTTCATTTCCCAGTAACCTATGTGCCGTTGTCGGACCAAATGGTTGTGGGAAATCTAACATTATCGATGCGGTACGCTGGGTGATGGGTGAAAGTTCTGCCAAGCATTTGCGTGGCGAATCCATGACTGATGTAATTTTCAATGGTTCGGGCGGTAGAAAGCCGGTTGGTCAGGCCTCAATTGAACTCGTGTTTGATAATTCTGATGGCAGTCTGGGTGGAGAATATGCCAGCTGGAGTGAAATTTCCATCAAGCGTAAAGTCACCCGCGATAGTCAATCCAATTACTATCTCAATGGCAACAAATGCCGTCGACGCGATATTACCGATATCTTTTTGGGCACAGGCCTGGGGCCACGTAGCTACGCTATTATCGAACAGGGGATGATTTCTAATCTTATCGAGGCTAAGCCCGATGAATTGAGAGTCTACATCGAGGAAGCTGCGGGAATATCCAAATATAAAGAGCGCCGTCGCGATACCGAAAACCGTATGCGACGCACTCAGGAAAACCTGGAAAGGTTAACAGATATTCGTGAAGAGCTTGCCCGGCAGCTAGGTCGTCTTGAGCGTCAGGCTCAAGCAGCGGAAAAGTACGCAGAATACAAAAAAGAAGAGCGTCAAAGTAAAGCAGAATTACAGGCCTTAAGGTGGAGGGGGCTTGAGCTCCAAGTCTCTGAATATCGAAAGTCCATTACAGAGCATGAGCTAAAAGTTGAAGCACTGGTAACGGAACGTAGTGGTTGCGATACCTCACTGGAACGCTATCGAGAAGAATACACTGGCTTTGGTGATACGTTTAATGAAGTTCAAGGCAAGTATTATGCAATTGGTGCTGAGGTGGCTCGAATAGAGCAAGCTATTCAGCACGTACAAGACCGTGCTCGTGAACTTGAGCAAGACTTGGAGCAAACAGAACGAAACTTTGTGGAGTCGGAAGAGCACTTGCGTGCCGACCGACAAAAAGCAGAGGGTTGGGAAGCTGAGTTGCAGGAAATATTGCCTGAACTGGAGAAAATTCAATCTGTTGAATCACTGTCTCAAGCAACACTGGTTGAAGCTGAAGATACGATGCAGAGTTGGCAAACGGCTTGGGATGATTTTAACCAGAGTGCTTCGGAACCCCGTCAGCAGGCAGAAGTTCAGCAGTCGCGTATTCAGCATTTGGAGCAAGTACTGCGTCGGTTAGCTGATCGTATTGAGAATATTCAAACTGAACATCAAGGTTTAAGCGATAGTCCTCTGCAAGAAGAAATTGGTTTGCTCCAAGAGCAACTGGCTGAGGTTGAGCTTATTTCAGGTGAGAAAAAAGATCACCTTGAGTCCATAACAAAGCAAATGGATCAAGCTCGGACAGAGGCACAACAATTAGATAGCCAACTCGATAGCTCACGAACACAAATGCAAACAATGTTAGGCCGAAAGGCTTCACTTGATGCATTGCAGCAGGCCGCATTGGGTGGTGAGGCAGAGCAGCAACAATGGCTGCAAAATCATGGGTTGGAAAACAGCCCCAGATTAGCGGAAACACTTCAGGTTGAACCTGGCTGGGAAACAGCGGTAGAAACCGTTTTGGGAAGTTACCTGCAAGCAGTTTGTGTGGACGATTTAAGTAGCCTGGGGGAAAAGTTAGAGACTTTTACCAAAGGAGAACTGGTATTAGTCGATACGGCAACAAGTTCGGGCTCTAATAGTAGTAATGCGGCTTCGTCCACGGCAGAAGTACTTTCTAGCAAAATCCAATCCTCACATTCCAATGCCATGTTGGGAGGGATTTATGCCGTTGATGATCTGACTACGGCTCTAACTCTGCGACAAAAATTATCCCTTGGTGAGTCTGTTGTGACCAACGAGGGCTTATGGTTAGGTGCAAATTGGTTGCGTGTGGCGAGGGATCAGGATACGACAGCTGGTGTACTTAAGAGGCGACAGGAACTCGAAACTCTGGAACAAGAATTATCCAGCTGTAAATTAAATATCAAGGGGTTGGAAGACCAAAAAAGTACACTGGAAGAGCGGTCGCGTAATTTAGAATCCGAACGTAAAACTGTTAGTGCTGAAGTAGCAGAACAGCAGCGTCAGTATGCGGAATTACGATCAAAGCTCAGTGCAGACCAGATGCAGGTGGAGCAATTTGCGGCTCGACGCGATCGAGCAGACAATGAGCTCAATGAGGCAAAACAACAGCAACAGCAAGAGCAAGAACACTTGGTTGAAGCTAGGCAATTACTGTCTGAAGCCATTGAAGTCATGGAGCGAGATACTCAGCAGCGAGAAGGTTTATTGAAGCAGCGTGATGAAGCGCGTGCGGTGCTGGATCAGGCGCGCCAAAGTGCTCGTCATGACCGTGATCGTAGGCATGAGCTGGCGATGCGTGAAAAGTCAGTTAGCACCCAGTTGCAATCTATCCGTGAAGGTATTGGGCGATTAGAGGTTCAGGTTGCACGTCTGCAGGAGCGCCGGGAGCAGCTGCGAGAAACGTTCAAGCAGGATGAAGACCCAACCCTGGAATTAAAAGAGCAACTTGCTGATCAGTTAGAAGTTAGATTAACCGCAGAGAAAGCATTGGGTGAGGCTAGAAAGGCCGTAGAATCTGTTGAGCATAAAATGCGTGAAGTTGAGTTGCGTCGTAATGCGTTGGAACAAGATACACAAGAGCAGCGGTCTAAGCTGGAACAGCAACGATTGGCTGCTCAAGATTTAGAAACCCGTAATAAAACTATCGTAGAGCAAATCAGTGAGCACGGTTTTGAGCTTGAGAGTTTGTTAGCAACGCTGCCAGAAGAGGCTGATCTTACGGAATGGGAGCAAGCGCTGGAACGAATAGGCAATCGCATTCAACGATTAGGGCCTATCAATCTTGCTGCCATTGATGAATATAAAATTGAGTCTGAGCGTAAAGAGTATCTCGATGCCCAAAATGCAGAACTGCAAGAGGCCCTTGAAACCCTGGAAAATGCAATTCGCAAAATTGATAAGGAAACTCGAACTCGTTTCAGAGAAACCTTTGATTTGATTAATACTTCATTACAAGAGTTGTTCCCCAAACTCTTTGGTGGTGGACATGCTTATTTGGAACTGACGGGCGATGACCTTCTGGACACAGGTGTGACGATTATGGCCCGCCCTCCTGGTAAGAAAAATACCACGGTTCATTTGTTGTCGGGTGGAGAAAAAGCATTGACTGCGATTGCTTTGGTCTTTTCAATTTTTCACTTAAACCCGGCACCGTTTTGTATGCTGGATGAAGTGGATGCCCCATTGGATGATGCCAATGTGGGTAGGTATGCACGGATGGTTGAGGAAATGTCTGAGAAAGTGCAGTTCATTTATATTTCTCACAACAAAATTGCGATGGAAATGGCTAATCAGCTAATGGGTGTCACTATGCATGAGGCCGGAGTTTCTCGGCTGGTGAGTGTTGATGTTAATCAGGCTGTTGAATTGGCTGAAGCATAAAGGTGCGTACAGTACTGTTAACCCAGCAACAATCGTGGCCGGGTTAATACTAAAAAGATCGTTAATGTAATTGGATTAGGTGTCTGTATTAAGTAACTGTTAGATAAGGTATATTTACATTACAGTGCTAGGTAGTTTAAACAGTACTGAGTTTAACTAGTTTAGATAAAGGGTAGGTGTGGTAGTCGATGGAATTTGGTGCTCGTGAAATGATGATTGCTTTAGGTGCATTGGTTGCACTAGCCATTATGCTTGATGTCATTCGCCGTATTCGTAATGCCCGCTATGAAAAAATACATATGCCCCGCCGCAAACAGCCCATCTTTGATGACGATGAAGAGTTTGATGAATTCGGCAGTGAGCTTCCCAGTGGTGGTGCCAGGGTTGTTAGTTATCGGGATGATGAAGATATAGAAGAAGTAGGAAAAACCGTCCGTGAACGTGCAGAAGCTAACAAGCCAAAACTGTCAGTACCTATTGCTGAACCAGAACAATCGAGTTTTAATTTAGATGAGCCTGCTGGGCGAAAGAGTGGGCCTCAGACAGAAGATCAAGCGCCTTCACCAACAAAAAGAACCGAGAGTGACCAAGTTCCTGTAGCCAGTGTGGTGGTGCTGCATTTAATGGCCAAAGAAGGTGATTTTTTTCAGGGTGAAGAGTTGTTAGAGGCGTTGTTAAAACAGGGCTTGCGTTATGGCTCTATGAAGATTTTTCACCGCCATGAAGAGGAAGAGGGTGCAGGCCCTGTAATCTATAGTGTGGCTAATTCTGTCAATCCCGGTACATTTGATTTAAAAAATATGGACCAGTTAACGACGCCTGGTATTAGCCTCTTTTTTGCCATGGAAGATGTGTCAGACCCTGCTGGAACCCTGGAGAGCCTGTTTAACTCCGCGAAACAAATAGCGGCGGATCTCGATGGTGAATTAAAAGACGAAAGCCGCAGTATAATTACTCGACAAACTGAAGAGCATTATCGCCAAAGAGTCGCCGATTTTAGTCGAGCCCAGTTGTCCAATGTTTAAGTAGTTAAAGTAAGTTGAGTATGTTCGGTAGGTTTAGTATCAAGTAAGTCTGGGATATAGCTGGGATTTTAAATAATGGGAGAAATTGACCAGTCTATCCTAACGGAAGCTGCGGACCTAAGAGAGCAGCTAAACCGTCATAATCACCTCTACTATGTTCTCGATGACCCTTCTATTCCCGATGCTGAATATGATCGCTTACTAAGGCAACTTCAAAAAATTGAAGCAGAATACCCTTCATTACGAACATCAGATTCTCCCACTCAGCGGGTAGGGGGTGAGCCACTTAAAGAATTTGATTCAGTGGTTCATGAAGTTCCTATGCTATCGCTAGATAACGCCTTTAGTGATGATGAATTGTTGGAGTTCCATCGCCGGGTAACTGAACGCCTTAAATTAGCTGGGCCCCTTTCCTATGTATGTGAGCCAAAGTTGGATGGTGTCGCTGTCAGCTTGTTATACCAGAATGGTATTTTGACCCGTGGAGCCACGCGAGGCGATGGTTTTACTGGAGAGGATATCACTGAAAACGTGCGTACGATAAATTCAATTCCCTTAAAGCTTCAAACTGATCATCCTCCTGAGTTGTTAGAAGTGCGGGGTGAAATTTATCTGCCCAAAGTAGGTTTCGAAAAAATAAATCGAGAAGCCGCCGAGGCCGATGAAAAACAGTTTGTGAATCCGCGGAATGCAGCAGCAGGTAGCCTTCGCCAGTTAGATTCAAAAATTACAGCCTCTAGACCATTGGAAATGGCAGCTTATAGCTTGGGTCAAATTATTGGTGCAGACCTATCAGAAAAAGGTCAGCCAGAAACTCACTCTGGAACATTAGCCCTGCTAAAGCAGTGGGGTTTTTTGATTAATCCCCATGTGGAGGTAGCTGCCAATATTGAAGGTTGCCTGAGTTATTACCAAAAAATGTCTGAGCTACGAAATCAATTACCCTGTGAAATTGATGGCATTGTTTACAAAGTTGATGATCTTTCACTTCAGCAGCGATTGGGTTTTGTTGCCAGAGCACCACGCTGGGCTATTGCCAGAAAATTTCCTGCTCAAGAAGAAATGACGCGCCTTCTCGATGTCGAGTTCCAGGTAGGGAGAACAGGCGCTGTAACCCCTGTGGCAAGGCTTGAACCTGTATTTGTGGGTGGTGTGACGGTAAGTAATGCCACATTACACAATCAGGACGAGGTAAAGCGTTTGGGGGTGAAAGTAGGTGACACGGTCATTGTCCGCCGGGCGGGTGATGTGATTCCTCAGGTTGTAAAAGTCGTTTTAGAAAAGCGACCATCTACAGCAGTAGATATTGTTTTTCCTGACCATTGCCCGGTCTGTAACTCCCCCGTGGAAAAGGTGGAGGGAGAAGCAGTTTCCCGTTGTTCTGGAGGCCTTGTTTGTTCTGCTCAACGTAAACAGGCGATCAAGCACTATGCTTCTCGCAAGGCAATGGATATTGAAGGATTAGGCGATAAGCTGGTAGAACAATTAGTGGATCAGGAATTAATTCATTCCGTTGAAGACTTATATCAGCTTGAGCTTGAGCAATTGGCCAATTTGGAGAGAATGGGTAAAAAATCAGCAGAAAACTTACTATTGGCGTTGGATAAAACCAAGTCCACAACATTACCTCGTTTTCTTTATGCCCTTGGAATACGCGAAGTGGGAGAAGCAACTGCACGATCCCTTGCCAAGCATTTTGGTGACTTGTCAGCATTACAATCAGCAACACAGGAAGAGTTACAAGAGGTACCTGATGTGGGCCCTGTTGTTGCTCATTTTGTCCATGAATTTTTTGACCAAGAAGATAATTTGAAGGTTGTTGAGGGATTATGCCATCGCGGTGTGCATTGGCCGTCTCTAGATACAGATAACGATGATGCTCTTCTATTATCCGGGCAAACCTGGGTGCTTACCGGCACGATGGAGGTGATGGGACGTTCTGAAGCTAAAGAAAAATTACAGCTGTTGGGTGCTAAAGTGTCAGGCAGTGTTTCTGCTAAAACTGATTGTGTTGTTGTCGCTCCCGGTGCGGGTTCAAAATTGAAAAAGGCCCAGGAACTTGATATTTCCATATTGGATGAGTCTGCCTTTTTGGATTTGCTGAAAGACAATAATTTGTTTTGACCTGCGAATAATTCAGTCATGCAAACAACAGCGGAAAGCTCTTCCAGTAATCACCCCGTAGGCAATTTCAAGACATACTTGGGTGGTGTGGGTGCGAGTTCCCTGGCTCAAGGGCTACAAATTGTTATTTTCCCATGGTTACTAGTGGGTATTCTCAATGAATCAGCCCTTCGGGTTGGTTATGCTCAGATGGCGCTAATGCTGCCACAACTATTTTTCATTCTTCTGGGTGGTGTGGTATCGGATAACCGACACCTTGGACACCATTTGTTCCGCTTGTATCTGTTTTATTGTGTGCCCTGTTTCGTATTGTTAGTCGCCGTATGGCAAGGGTACTTGTCGTTTGGATTGATGCTATTGTTTGGTATTTGTTTTGGCACCGTGACAGCATTTATTCAGCCAGCGAGAGAAAGTTTGTTATCTCAGGTGGTGGACACACAGTTGCAGCGGGCTGTGGCCAAAGCCTCTTTTATTCAATTTTCAGCACAAAGTATTGGGATCATTCTTGCGGGTTATATGGACCAGGTAGGTTTGTATATCCTGGTTATCTTTCAGATTGTATTTTTACTGTGTTCAGGGTGGTTACTTCGTCAATGTTTAAGTTCTGTACCGGATGCTGCTGGAGAACGGAAAAAATCCACCTGGAAGGATATGACAGCAGGTTTGAATATTGTAAGGGAAGATGTTCGTTTACGTCATTTGATGATGGTGGTTGCTGCAACAGGGTTTCTGGGATTTGGACTCTATTTAGTCGCTATGCCAATTTTGACTAGAGAGGTGTACCAGCAGGGCGCATCATTTTTCGCCTGGATACAGTTTAGTTTTATGTTTGGCGTGATCTTATCTAATGTTTATATCATTCGTTTTGTTGGCAGGTTTACCCAGCCTGGACGAGTATTGATTATTAGTTTATTGGTGAGAGGAGGCTTTTTGGTTGCAATTGCCACACATCCTCCTGCGTGGCTCTTGTTCACTTTAGTTCTTCTATGGGGCGGTGCATCAGGCGTGGCAATGATGCTGGGACGTTCAATGACCCATGAAGAGTCTCCACAACCTTATCGAGCCCGTGTTGTCTCTGTTTATCAATTGGCGTTATTTGGTGCCGCACCCATAGGTGCTTGGGTAAGTGGTCATACCATTACGGCTGTTGGTGTATTGCCTGCTATTGCTGTATTGGGTGGTTTGACAATGGTGGCGGCAGTGATTGCCATCTTATTTAGTGCGTTATGGAAACCTACTGAACCAGCCAGTATTTAATTCTGGATTGTGAAATGTACTGACGGTTATCTGTTTCTAGCGCTATGTATTTCGAAAAGCTAACAGGGCAGCAGTGACAGCAACATTGAGTGATTCAACGCCGTTGTTCATTGGTATACAGATATGTTCTGTGCAGAGTTTACTGACTTTACTTGATACCCCTTCCGTTTCATTTCCCAGTACATAAACGACGGATGATTCAGCTTTGAATTCACTAAGGGTCTGTTGACTGTGGGATGAAAGTGTACAGCATATGGCACCCATACGTTTTAGTTTTGGCAATGCCTGTTCCAGACTTTCACAGTGAATTAAGGTGCTTTTGAATAAAGTGCCTGCACTGGCTTTGATTACAAGAGGAGAGATAGCAGCAGTCCCTTTTTTAGGAAGCAAAATACCATGGCAGGGGCTGGCAGTAACTGATCGAATAATCATGCCTAAATTTTGTGGATTAGTGATGCCATCGAGCGCGATTAGGCTATAGTTTTCCTTTGGAGGGTGTATGAGAAAATCATCTAAGAGCAGATGGTTCGGGCATTCTAGGTCTGCGGCAATACCCTGGTCTTGTTTACTATTGCGGGATATTCTCGAGAGTTCTTGGCGGCTGTGGTAAGCAATTTCAACACCACGTTTTTCCGCTAACATTATAATTTGCTTTATGATTCCACCAGGCTTATTTGTGTCAGCTAAGTGAAGCCGAAAGCAGGGAATTTTAGGGTTTTCTAGAGCTTCCAACACAGGTTTACGGCCATAGATAGTTAACAGTCGGTCGTAAAATTGTTTGCGTTTGAGGTGGTCTACAGAATCGGTCACTAGAAAAAATACTCGTGGTTTGTATTTATGGATATATAGCGGAAGGGATTATTATACGTCTCTGGTTAATTGAAGTAATACGGTTAATTTAAGTGATATGGATGATTTAACAGAGAAGCAACTGAAGAGTTTTGAGCAGTCGTTGAAGGCACTTTTTGATGAGTTGCACATGCTCTTAGATATATCTTCAGAATCCAGTGATACAGTCGAGCTTGATCAAACCAAGGTGGGGAGATTATCCCGAATGGACGCGATGCAGCAACAGGAAATGTCCCAAGCGTGTCGTGCTGGTTACCAAAAGCGTTTAAAAGATGTCCAGCGTGCATTGTTGAATATAGAACAGGGTGGCTCTAGTTTATGTGAATACGGTTGGTGTGAACACTGTGGGGATAATATTGATATTCGCCGTCTAGAAGTAAAACCAGAGTCAAGATTTTGTGTGAAGTGCCAGGAGAGTCAGGAACATTAAATGTGGCAGAAGGTGGCTGAGCCCTTAACTCTCTGGGCTAATTTGATCTTGGTTAATTAGATAGCAGGGCTTTATAGCACTCAACTGCTTTTCCCATACCCATCTCAATTGAATCTACAGTCAATGCGTGCCCAATAGATACCTCTAAAAGCCCCGGGATAGTGGTGAATTTTTTCAGATTATCCAAGTTTAAATCGTGACCTGCATTCAACCCCAAATCAAGTTCTTGAGCCAGTTCAGCTGCGTTGTAGTGTTGTTCAAAAATACGTTCAAGCTGCTCTGTGCCCCAGGCGGCTGCATAGGGGCCGGTATAGAGTTCAATACGGTCAGCACCGATTTCTTTGGCTAGTTTGATTTGTAATGGGTCTGGGTCCATAAATAGACTAACCCTAATGTTTTTAGCTTTTAATAGTTCTATAAGTGGTCTGAGGGTTTTTTCAGCTTGGGTGAGGTCGAAACCATGATCTGATGTGAGCTGGCTGTCACTATCGGGTACCAGGGTACACTGGTCAGGCTGTGTTTCTTCGACTAATTGAATTAACCCTGGATAACTCCCTTTGGGGCCTGCAAATGGGTTTCCCTCAATATTAAATTCGATGGGGTTTATTCTGGTTTTATTAATCTCAGTTATCAGGCTTTTTAGGTCTCGTGCATCCTGGGGCCTGATGTGTCTTTGATCTGGGCGAGGGTGGATGGTAATGCCGTCCGCGCCATGGTCGATGCAGATTTTTGCGTGATCCACGACACTTGGGTAATCCCCTTCCCGGGAGTTACGAATAAGAGCAATTTTATTCAGGTTAACGCTTAGTGCAGTTTTAAACATTTACTTACCTATTTGCGTTTTTTACTTTTGGTCTTGGGTTATAACCTTGGCTTCTAAAATATGAATAGGTGTGACAGGTACATCGGCCATATGACCTGATTTTTTAGTGGGTGATTTCGAAATTTTTTCAGCCACGTCAATACCACTGATAACACGACCAAACACGGTATACCCTGGTGTGTGGGTGCGGGGGTCTAGAAAAAAATTATCAACAACATTGATGTAGAACTGTGATTTAGCACTGTTGGGGTCACTTTTTCGAGCCATGGCAATGGTGCCCTTTGCATTTTTTAAACCATTAAATGATTCATTCATTACTGGCTCGCCCTTTGGTTCTCTAATGTTAAGGTCCTGATCAAAGGCTCCGGCCTGTATCATGAATCCTTCTTTAACCCGATGAAACACCAACCCATCGTAGTATTTGTCATTTACATAAGTTAAAAAATTCTTCACTGTTTTTGGCGCTTTATCTGGATAAAGTTCCAGCTGGATATTTCCCTGATCTGTACTGATTAATATTTGTACAGGGGAGGCTTTCACATAGCTAGAAGAGAGTAACGCTATGGTAGACAGTGCTACGGTACATAAAGCAGTGCAGAGTTTTTTTAACATTTATTTGTCTCTTGTTCGATTTAAGTGGTTCTATAAAAACTAAGGAACATCCCTAGATAACTAGCATCAACCTTTAGCCCCACTCAGAAAAACGCTTGCGGCGTTTTAGTCGTGGAATAATTAAAGAGAGCATAGCGCCCATTACCACAGCAAATACACCGTACAAAAACCATGTATTTCGCTCACTGTTTGTGAGGCGCTCATTAGCTGCAGTTAAAATATCAATCTCACTTTGCAAAATACCGTTTCTTTCCAAAAGCTCTCGATTCTGCTGGTTAATGGAAATAGCATTAGATGAGATTTTTTTAATGTTTTTTAGTTCAGTGTTTATCCCATCTCGATTGGATTGGGTGTTCTTAAGCTCTGCAACAAGCTGTGAATGATCTTGTTTTAGTGATTTAAGTTCGTTGCTTTGAGCCAAGTGTTTGCTTTGTAAACTATCATACTTTGCTTTAGTCGCAGCTAATTGATCACGTGCGGGGAGATCCTTTTTTAAATATTGTGAGGGCATCCATCCATCCATTCCACCCTTAGTTTTGACATGACTCCAGCCTTCATCATTGGTTTCTACTAATGTTAATGCAGAACCGCTCTTGATCCCTCTGTGTAGAATTGAACAACGAGGGCAGGGGGATTTTCTTAGTGGTACTCGATATTCATCGGAGATGTATACCGTTTGAGCTTGTGCTGATATTGCAAAACAATAAAACAAAGCGATTGCTAGAAAGATTCTCATGATTTTCTCGTTAACATGGTGCTGTTGTTGAATCCTACGTTAGATTTATCTTATCTTCATTAGGTTGTAGTTCTGGATCAGGAGCCTATAGATTCCATTATGAGGTTCTGCTTTAGATTTTTGTTAAAACTCTATGGAAGCACCTTTTTAAATGGCTTAACCGTAACATGGGCATAAACACCTGCTGTTAGATAGGGGTCATCATTTGCCCACTGCTGTGCTGCATCCAAAGATTCAAATTCTGCAATAACTAAGCTACCCGTAAAGCCCGCATCACCAGGAGTTTCAGAATCTATCGCAGGATGGGGGCCTGCTACAAACAGTTTGCCTTGTTCTTTTAGTTTCTCAAGTCGAGCCAGATGTGAGGGCCTTGCTGACATTCTTTTTTCCAGGCTATTTTCTACATCCTGGCTGCTAATGGAATACCACATGGAATTAATCCTTCTTTTTTTCGTGATGATGGATGACGTCTTCTAGAGTCAGGCCTGTCAGCTTGGTAATCCCTCTAAATAAGTAAAACAGGGCTCCCATTAAAACCAACATGGCTGGTATGGCGATAACAGGGAAACTTAGAGCAGTCATTTTTCCAAGTTGTTCATTGAACTCAACAGTTCCAGGCTGGCTGGTAATCAGTATTGTAGCTAGCACATAGTTGAGAACAGAGGAAAGAAAGAAGGAGCCTGCTACCAGCCACGAAGCATTTGCCAGGCATTTTTCAAATTGTTGGCTGTTATTCTTTTCTTTCAGTGCTAAAGCAATTCGGTCTGTTTGCAAGATTTTATCGTTGTATAAAAAGGTTTTTACCAGAGGGTAGGGTGTTTTGAGGGAGATAATAGTCGCAATACCAAAAAGTGCAGGAACAGCTGCTTCTTTAATCGCGATATAGGCCGGATCCAGCTCTAGTAGGCTTATTCCCCCAGTTAGAAGAATGCTGATAATGCCTAGGATAGAGAAAAAATTAAACTTTCTTTGAGTTAGAAAATCTTTCAATCCATAGATTAGAGGGAATGATAGAGCTATCACGATAGCTAGTTTTGTTCCCAAGTAATCGTCACCGCTAAGCTTCATTAATATCAGCGTTGGGATGATGATATTAAAGGCTAAGTTAACCAGTTGGTTTTCGTTCTTACCTTTATTGCTTGAAGATGGCGTAGTTTGGGTGGGTGAATTCATTGATGGCTAACTAAGTATGTGGTTATTTACAAATTGATGGGCATTGTAAGTGATCATTGGGTACTAATCGAGCAAGAAAAGAGTGGCTGCAGGGTTAATATTTTCTTTGGTTATATATCACAGATTAAAAATCAAAAAGTTGAAATTCCTATTAAAATAAGGCAATAATGGCGAAAGTGTCACAACAGATTTAAGAAGTCTCCATAACTTACTGAAATTTTTGGGAAAAAATTATGGACGTTGTTAGGTTTGAGCCAGGGACCGGACATTCAGCAGAAACAGAAGCCGAGTTAGGCGACTTGCTGGTTTCGTATCTCGAGCAACTTGGCGTGGAATATGTTTTTGGTATTCCGGGTGGAGCTATTGAGCCGCTTTATAACGCTTTAGCGCGGAGTGAAAGGCGCGGAGGCCCTAGAGCTATTGTTGCCAGACATGAAACAGGTGCAGCATTTATGGCTGATGGTTATGCGCGAAACAGCGGAAAACTAGGCGTTTGTTGTGCTACCACAGGGCCAGGAGCAACCAATTTAATTACTGGGGTTGCCTCTGCTTATGAAAATAATGTGCCCATGTCTTCAGCAAAAGATGTTTGTGACGACAAGTATTGGCATATCAATGTATCCTGATGATGGCCAAGATATCAGTACACTAATGAAACATGCTGATTCAGCAATGTTTCGAGCAAAAGAAAACCGCAATGACTACTGTTTTTATGTGCAAGGCATGGAAGATGAAATTGCTCGCCGCATGGAGCTTGAACGGGAGTTGCGTCATGCTATAGGCGCGAAGCAGCTTGTATTGTTTTATCAGCCCCAGATAGATTTAAGCAATGGTGAAATTATGGGGGCTGAAGCCCTCATTCGGTGGCAACACCCGGTCCACGGCTTGGTACCACCCGATACATTCATTCCTTTGGCAGAAGAGTCTGGGTTAATCAATCAGGTTAGTGACTGGGTTCTTGAGGATGCTTGCCAGCAATTAAAGCGATGGAATGATGCGGGGCATAATCTAAAAGTTGCCGTTAATATGTCGAGCAAAGACATTCAAGTGGATGGCTTCAACGAAAAACTGCGCCATATGATTGAGCAATATGATATTGCCCCTAATAGGCTTGAGTTGGAAATCACAGAAAGTACTCTGATGGAAAACCCTGAAGAGTTGGAAGGTGAGCTCAATGCCATGAGGGAAATGGGCTTAACCCTGGCTATTGATGATTTCGGTAGCGGTTTCTCATCTTTAAACTATCTTAAGCGTTTGCCCGTTGATGTACTCAAGATTGATCGAATGTTTATTCGTGATTTAGACACTGATGAAAATGATATGGCAATTGTAACGGGTGTTGTTGCGTTGGCATCAAGCATGGGTTTGGAAACTGTTGCTGAAGGGGTTGAAACCATTGAGCAATATCATATATTGCAGAAACTGGGTTGTGATACGTGCCAGGGCTATTATTTCAGTAAGCCTCTTCCTGTAGCTGAATTTGAAGAGAAATTTCTTCACCAGAAAGCATTAGTTTAAGTTTTTCCTTTTCCTTAAAAACTTATATGTGATAATTGCTGTTTAAAATCAGCGAAAGATCACTATGAGCCAGTTTTTCTCCATTCACCCCGACAACCCCCAGCATCGTTTGGTGCGTCAAGCTTCTGAAATTGTTAAAAAGGGCGGGATAATTGTCTATCCTACTGATTCAGCCTATGCGCTTGGTTGTCATGTCGGCGATAAGAAAGCACTGGATAAAATTCGCCAAATTAGGCAGTTGGATAAAAACCACAACTTTACTTTAATGTGTCGTGATCTTTCAGAGCTCGCCGTATATGCAAAGGTCGATAACCAACTGTATCGATCTCTTAAGGCACATACGCCTGGGCCCTATACCTTTATTCTTGAGGCAACATCTGAAGTACCGCGTCGGTTGATGCATCCGAAGCGAAAAACTATTGGCCTTAGAGTGCCTGAAAATCCAATTGCTTTAGCTCTCTTGGAGGACCTGGGTGAACCCATTATGAGTGTGACCTTGATAATGCCTGGGGATGAGTATCCACTTACTGACCCCTATGATATTCGTGATATGTTAGAGCATCATGTAGATCTTATTGTCGAAGGTGGATATTGTGGGCTTGAGCCCACAACCGTGGTAGATCTTAGTGGTCAGTCTCCTGTCATTATTCGACAGGGCATGGGTGAGTTTGAAGACTTCATGGCTTAAGCGGGCATTGCTGGTTGTATAAGTTAATCACAGTATAATGCTGGCTTAACGATTCTGTTTTCTTGTAAGTTGTAATTACTTCAAAGGGTATGACTGATTTGTCCCAAAATAGCTCGACAGAGGTTGCCTCAGGGGCGGATGCTGGGGTTGATAGAGAGGTGAGTATGTCTAAGGGCGCAAGCGATAACATCAGCCCAGTTCATCCTATGCAGGAAGAAATGCCCTTTGCCGTAGTAATGGGTAAAGAAGTCACTGAATTACCAAAAGATCTCTACATACCGCCTGAAGCACTTGAAGTATTCCTCGAAGCTTTTGAAGGTCCTTTAGACTTATTGCTCTATATGATTAAGCGGCAAAACCTTGATATTTTGGAAATTAATGTCGCAGAAATAACCCGCCAATATATGGGTTATATCGATATGATGAAAGCGATGCAATTTGAGCTAGCTGCAGAATATTTGTTAATGGCAGCAATGCTGGCAGAAATTAAATCCAGAATGCTGTTACCCAGGCAGGCTGTAGAGGAGGATGAGGATGATCCTCGCGCAGAGTTAATTCGTCGGCTCCAGGAATACGAGCGTTTTAAAAAGGCCGCAGAAGATATTGATGAGTTACCGCGGTTGGGGCGAGATGTTTTTGTTGCAACGGCTAAAGAGCCAGACCGTCACAAGGAAAGACCGCAACCAGATGTCACAATGCAAGAAGTATTGCTAGCCCTGTCAGATGTGTTGCATCGTGCAGAGATGTTTGAAAGCCATAAGATAGAATTAGAACGCCTCTCTACCCGTGAGCGTATGTCCCAGGTCTTGAGTACTCTTTCGGGTAAGCAGTTTGTGCCTTTTGTGAGCTTGTTCAGACTCAGTGAAGGTAAGATTGGTGTTGTTGTTACCTTTTTAGCCATTATGGAATTAATTAAAGAATCGTTGGTGGAAATTGTTCAAAGTGAGCCCTATGGCCCTATCCACGTTAAAGCGCAGTCTTAAGTTTTTCATCAGCAGGTGTTAAGTATGGAAAATGATCAGCTAAAAATGATTGTCGAGGGTGCGTTACTAGCAGCGGGGCGCTCGTTAGACCTTAACCAGTTAGAAAAGCTGTTTGATGAAGATTTGCTAGGGCGATCACTGGCCAAAGGGCAAGTTGTTAAAGAAAGTAATGCTGAAGATGATGCCGTTGAAGAAAGCAGGCCCGCTCGAGACCAAATTAAGGCCATACTAGAAGATATTGCTGCAGATTGTACAGGCCGTGGGTTTGAGTTAAAGCGGACGGGTAGTGGATATCGCTTTCAGGTCAGGCAAGAGCTTTCCCAATGGGTAAATAAACTTTGGGATGAAAAACCAAAAAAATATTCCCGTGCACTTTTGGAAACCTTGGCCTTGATTGCTTACCGACAACCTATTACACGAGGTGATATCGAAGAAATTCGAGGTGTATCGGTCAGCTCTGAAATTATTAAATCTTTTTTAGAGCGCGAGTGGGTAAGGGTTGTGGGGCATCGCGATGTACCTGGTCGGCCCGCACTTTACGCCACAACAAAACAATTTTTGGACTATTTTAGCCTGAAAAGCCTGGAGCAACTTCCTGCCTTAAATGAGATAAAAGATATTGAAGAAATTAATCCAGAATTAGCTCTCGATGTTGCTCAACAGTTGGTAGCAAATGTAGACGGTGATGAAGAAGTACAGAGTGATATTGAAGAAGGTGAAGCGGAACAACCTGAAATCGTGCAGTCTGTAGCAGAAGGTGGCTCTTTCGACGATTCTCAATTAAAACCTATGGATTCTTCTGGTGAAGAATCCCCTGAGACTTAGAAACTGATGTCTGAAAAATTACAAAAAATGTTAGCCGCAGCTGGTTATGGTTCGCGTAGAGAGCTTGAACGCTGGATCAGTGATGGGCGTGTTAGTGTTAATGGAAAAGTAGCAAAACTCGGGGATAGAGCTTCAGCAGATGATACGGTTTTTGTTGATGGAAAGCCTGCTAGACTTGCCGCATCTGAGCAGCGTATTAGAGTATTGCTGTACAACAAGCCCGAGGGTGAAGTCTGTACACGGTCTGACCCGGAAGGTAGGAAGACAGTATTTGATAGCTTACCTAACCTAAAAGGGGAGCGCTGGATCGCTGTTGGCCGTTTGGATATTAGTACATCAGGATTGTTGATGTTCACTAATAATGGTGACTTGGCCAATAAACTAATGCATCCATCGTCGGAGATTGATCGAGAATATCTTGTGCGTGTTCATGGTGCTGTAGATGATGATATGTTGCAGCGCTTACGTGACGGTATATTACTTGAGGATGGTCTTGCTCGGTTTAGTGATATTGTGCCGGGGGAGAGAGTCGGGACCAACGGGTGGTATACCGTTGCACTAATGGAGGGCCGTAACCGGGAAGTTAGGCGTTTATGGGAATCCCAAAACGTTGAAGTAAACCGCTTAAAGAGAGTGCGTTTTGGCCCTATATTTCTTCCTTCCTATGCTCGACGAGGTCAATGGGTAGAGTTAGATGAAAAGTCTCTTAATGACTTGTTGGCCAGCGTGAAGATGTCTGTTCCAAAGAAGAAGAAAAACTTATCTGTTGATGATAAAAAGCGCCGTGATCGTCAGTTAAAAAGGTTGCGTTCAGGCGGCTCAAAATAGTTTAGAGTATCTTCACTAAGTTCTATTGTAATAGAGCCATGTGAAGACTTTTTCGCTATTAGTGCTTAGAAAAAAGCCCGCATTAAAAGCGGGCTTTTTTATTGTGTGTCTGATTCATTGTGCATCTAATGATTGTCCGGTAATTCCTTTGCTATCATCACCCATAAGGTATAAGTAAATCGGCATAATATCTTCGGGTGTTTTTACTGATGATGGATTTTCTGCCGGATAAGCAGTAGCCCTCATTTGAGTTCTGGTAGGGCCGGGATTAATACAGTTAACTCTAATGTTACTGGTTTCATCGAGCTCATTGGCTAAGACTTGAGCAAAACCTTCTGTAGCAAACTTTGATACTGCATAGGCTCCCCAGTAGGGTTTGCCAATCCTGCCGACGCCAGATGTGGTAAAGATCAAAGAAGCGTTGTCAGACTTTTCCAGCAAAGGCAATAGTGCCTGGGTCATCATAAATTCAGCGGTCACATTCACTTGCATCACTTTTTGCCAGGTACTTAGTTTGTAATTGGCAATGGGTGTGCGTTGCCCTAGCACCCCTGCGTTATGCAGTAACCCGTCGAGACGCCCAAAAGTTTCCTCTAGGCGGTCGCGCATATCTTCGTAATCTTTTTCTGCGGCACCTTCGAGGCAGATGGGGTAGATGGCAGGTTGAGCCCCGCCGGGAGTTTCAATCGCATCGTAGACCTGTTCCAGTTTTTGAATTGTGCGACCAATTAAAATAACTGTGGCGCCATATGCTGCAAATGTTTTTGCTGCTACTGCCCCAATACCGCTCCCGGCGCCCGTTACTGCAATTACTCTTCCTGCTAGTAACTCTTTGGGTGCACTATAATCTTTAACTGTATTGGCTTGGTCGAGATTGCTCATATTTTCTGGTTCCGCTTGTCTCTTGTTCTATGAGAAAAATGTGTAACTATATATTCAGATTTTAAGTGGTTGTGTTAGCTTGTGAAAATCAGACTTTGAAGTTGGGTTGCACAAGATACTGTATGGTGAGCTCCCCAGCTTATTGGGTCTTCAATATCATCAATATACCCGTAGGCGGCAGCTATCGTCGTTGTTCCAGCATTCAATCCCGCTTGAATATCCCTAAGGTGATCGCCTATGTATACGGTCTCTTCTGGTTTAACACCAAGTTCCATGCAGGCTAAGACAATGGATTCAGGGTCGGGCTTTGTTTTTGTTACGTGATCAGGGCAAATTATTGTTGCTGGAGTAGGTGATAGTGGTAATTGTTCCAATATTGCCAAGGTGTAAAATTCAGGTTTATTGGTGACAATGCCCCACGGGATCTGTTGTTGTTCAAGCTCCAGAAGTAATGCTTCAATGCCTACAAAAGGTTGTGTTTTATCAGCCAAATTGTCCTTATAAAAAGTCAGTAATTCTTGTCGGGTCGGCTCAAAATTTGGGTGTGTTTCATCCATATCAAATACATTTCGGATGATTCCGGCAGATCCATGGCTAACAAGCCAGCGAATATTTTCTTCGCCTATTAAGGGCAAGCCTCTTTTTTCGAGAAGCAAGTTGGTGGATGTTAAGAAATCTGGGGCAGTGTCGAGTAGTGTGCCATCAAGATCAAATAGAACAGCTTTAAATGGCGAGGGCTTTGATAACATGTTTGTGCCGAATGTGGTTTATCTTATTGAAGTTAATGGCTTTTATTTAAAGTGGCTTTTGAGCATAAATTATATAATTAACATCAACGTCTTTCTCGTTTAGGCGGTAATGTTTTGTGAATGGGTTATACGTCATTCCCGTCATTGCTTGTAATTCTAGTCCTGCATCTCTGACCCAATTGCACAATTCTGATGGCCGAATAAATTTACTGTAATCATGGGTGCCTTTGGGTAGCAGCCTGAGGAGATATTCAGCGCCAAGGACTGCAAAAAGGTACGCCTTGGGATTTCGGTTAATGGTTGAGAAATAGACATGACCACCGGGTTTAACAAGATTTGTACAGGCATTAATCACTGAGCTTGGATCGGGAACATGTTCTAGCATTTCCAAGCACGTGACAATGTCATACTTGCCTGCATGTTGTGAGGCCATCTCTTCTGCAGTGCAGCGTTGATAGTCAACAGTGATACCTGTTTCCAGGCTGTGCAGTTGAGCCACAGCAAGGGGCGCTTCACCCATGTCGATACCAGTCACTTTTGCACCACGTTGTGCCATAGATTCAGCAAGAATTCCGCCGCCACAGCCAACGTCTAATACGTTTTTTCCTGCGACGGGTGAGCGTTCATCGATCCAGTTGGCACGAAGGGGGTTAATATCGTGCAGGGGCTTAAATTCACTTTCTTTATCCCACCAGCGGCTGGCCAGTGCTTCAAACTTGGCAATTTCGGAACGATCAATATTTTGAGATAAAGGGTTCTCTGATAGTGGGTCTTGTGGCGATAAGTTGGGTGATGGCATTAATTAAGGTTCCGGTGTTGAATCATTTGCCTATTTTACAGTGCCGTTTTTTGAGCAAGGTCGGTTGAGGCTATGACGACAATTGCTTTTGCCATTGTCGGGTCTTTGTCAGTATTTCGTGCTCATTTAAAGTTTGTAGCTGCCGGTCTACCATAAGAGCTGTTCCATTAACCCAGGCATGGCTGACTTGACTTCCGGCATGTGTGTATACCAACTGAGAGGGTAAATTATACAGGGGTTCGGACTCGATTGCCCCCATGCTGACAGCAATTATGTCAGCAGATTTTCCAGCCTCTATGCTTCCTATGTGGTCGTCCCAGCCCATAGCTTTGGCCCCATTAATTGTTGCCATTTCAAGTGCTTCATGGGCATTCATGGTGCTGGCATTGCCAGCTACAGCTTTTGCTACCAATGCGGCCGTATTTATTTCGTTGAACATGTTGAGACTGTTGTTGCTGGCCGCGCCATCTGTTCCCAACGCAACATTGATACCGTTATTTAAAAATTCGGCGATTGGAGAGAAGCCGCTTGCCAGTTTGAGGTTGGAGTTGGGGCAGTGAACTACATTTGCATTGTGTTCTACCAGGGTAGCTATGTCCTGGTCATTTATTTGTGTCATATGCACACACTGTGTGAGAGGTGATATTAAGCCTATCTCAACTAGCCATTCTATGGGTCGACTTCCGTGTGCGCTTATGTGGTCGGTAATTTCTTGCTTTGTTTCATGCAAATGAATTTGTATGCATGCATCCAGCTCTTCTGCATAGGTTGCTATTTTCTCCATGGGTTCAGTAGAAAGGGAATAGGGTGCATGGGGGCCAAAGGCAATGCGTATAAGGTCGCGATCCTTGTGGTCATCATGGAGTTGCAGCCCTTTGTGGATGTAGTCCTCTGGTCCTCGACCCCAGGCGGAAGGAAAGTCAAACACTGGGAAGGCTATTTGGCTGCGAATGCCTGTGTGATTCACCGTTTCTGCGACGGTGTCCGGAAAAAAGTACATATCAGAAAAGCAAGTTGTGCCGCTGCGTAGCATTTCTGCAATGGCGAGCTCTGTTCCATCACGAACAAAGTCAGAGCTGATCCATTGTGCTTCAGTAGGCCATATATGTTTTTCTAGCCAGGTGTGGAGCGGTAAATCATCGGCGTAGCCACGCAATAGTGTCATGGCTGCATGGCCATGTGTATTGACTAATCCAGGTAATAGGGCATGTTGTTCTAGCTGAATGTGTTGTTGGCCATTGTATTTTCGGGTTGCTTCTACTGTGGGTAAAAGCGCCACAATTTTACCCTGGTCGATTACCACAGTGCAGTCTTCGAAGACTTTTCCTCTGGGAATGATAGGGATAATCCAGCGAGCTGAAATAAGCAGATCTACTAACGTCGCTGCCATTGCAGGGGTATTCCTTGGGTCATGATAAAGATAGGCAGTATACCCTTGAGAAAAAGATCGTTAAACAGAGCTTAATATAAGGGCGAAAGTGGGACATTTTGTGGTATGATTTCGCGCTTGTTTGAACGGCACCTGTATTGAATAAAAGTATTAAATAAAGCAGCTAGTTAGTATTAAAAAAGCAGCTATTAACAAAGAAACAGGCGTGTCTTAAAAAATAATCAAAGGTGCCGTCACTTAGCGCAAGGGGAATCAGCTGTAGCATGGGTGAATTAGCGAAAGAAGTCCTACCTGTAAACATCGAAGATGAATTGAAGCAGTCTTATCTTGATTACGCTATGAGCGTGATTGTGGGTAGGGCGTTGCCAGATGTCAGAGATGGACTAAAACCTGTACACCGACGCGTATTGTTTGCGATGAGCGTGCTTAATAATGACTGGAATAAGTCCTATAAAAAGTCTGCACGTGTTGTTGGTGATGTGATTGGTAAATACCATCCACATGGCGATTCCGCTGTGTACGACACTATTGTTCGTATGGCTCAGCCATTTTCGTTGCGTTACATGTTGGTTGATGGTCAGGGTAACTTTGGTTCGGTGGATGGTGATTCCGCCGCAGCTATGCGTTACACCGAAATCCGAATGGCCAAAATTTCTCATTCCTTGTTGGCAGATCTGGATAAAGAAACTGTCGATTATGTGGAAAACTACGATGGTACTGAGTTAATCCCTGAGGTATTGCCAACCCGGGTTCCTAACCTGTTAGTTAATGGCTCTTCAGGTATCGCTGTGGGCATGGCGACGAATATTCCACCACATAACCTCAAAGAAGTGGTTAATGGCTGCCTAGCCCTGATTGATAATGATGACATTTCCATCGATGAATTGATGGAGTACATCCCTGGTCCAGACTTCCCAACAGCAGCTATTATCAACGGCCGGGCGGGAATTATTCAGGCCTATCGAACAGGTCGTGGTCGCATTTATGTGCGTGCCCGCGCTGAAGTAGAGGTGAATGAGAAGACAAGTCGCGAAACTATCATCATTACTGAGCTTCCCTATCAGTTAAATAAAGCACGTTTGATCGAGCGTATTGCTGAATTAGTCAAAGAAAAGAAAATTGAAGGCATCTCAGAGTTGCGGGATGAGTCTGATAAAGATGGTTTGCGTGTCGTTATTGAGCTGAAGAGGGGTGAAGTGGGTGAGGTTATCCTGAATAATCTTTATGCCCAAACTCAGCTACAAAACGTTTTTGGTATCAATATTGTCGCTTTGGTCGACGGTCAGCCTCGTACTCTTAATCTTAAAGAAATGCTCGAGGCTTTTGTTCGTCATCGCCGTGAAGTGGTGACACGTCGTACCGTTTACTTACTTCGAAAGGCTCGTGAGCGAGGGCATATTCTCGAAGGTTTGGCTGTTGCTATTGCCAATATTGATAAGATTATTGAGTTAATTAAATCATCTCCTTCTCCTGCTGAGGCAAAAGAACGCTTGATTGCGAGAGGTTGGGACGCCAGCAATGCGGCTCAGCTTTTGGAGCGTGCGGGTAGTGACGCCAGTCGTCCTGAAGATTTAGAACCTGGTTTTGGTATGCGTGACGGGCAATATTATTTGTCGCCAGCACAAGCCCAGGCGATTCTTGAGTTACGTTTACACCGCCTTACGGGCATGGAGCACGACAAGCTACTTGCTGAATACCAGGAAAAGCTGGATGAAATCATTGAATACCTGACAATTCTTGGTGATGCAACGGTGTTGATGCAGTTGATCCGTGAAGAATTACAGGCGGTTAGTGAAGAGTTTGGTGATGATCGCCGCAGTGAAATTGTGGAATCACAACATGATCTCACCATTGAAGACCTGATTACTGAAGAAGACCGTGTGGTGACCATTTCTCACGGTGGTTATGCCAAAACACAACCCTTGAGTGATTATCAGGCACAACGTCGTGGTGGTACGGGTAAATCAGCCACCGCCGTAAAAGATGAAGATTTTGTAGAACACCTGTTAATTGCCAGTACCCATAGCACTATCCTTTGCTTTACCAATTTGGGTAAGGTTTATTGGTTAAAGGTATACCAAATTCCTGTGGCAGGTCGTAATTCCCGTGGACGGCCGATGGTGAATTTGTTGCCCCTTGATGAAGACGAGCGTATTAGCAGTATCTTGCCTGTAGATGAGTACAGTGAAGACAGGTTCGTCATCATGGCAACCGCTAATGGTACTGTGAAGAAAACGTCTCTAGAACAGTACTCTCGTCCGCGTAGTGTTGGGTTGCGTGCGGTTGATTTGGTAGATGGCGATTACCTTGTGGGCAGTGCGATTACCGATGGCAGTTGTGATGTCATGCTGTTTAGCAGTGAAGGTAAGGCCGTGAGGTTTGCCGAGTCTGATGTTCGGGCTATGGGGCGAGTTTCGAAGGGCGTTCGGGGTATGCGTTTGCCCGAAGGGCACAAGGTCCTCTCAATGGTTATCCCGGAAGAAGATGGCCGTGTGTTGACAGTATCTAATAATGGTTATGGTAAAAGAACTGCGTTAACTGAATTCCCCACAAAAGGTCGTGGAGGTAAAGGCATGATAGCTATGCAGGCCAGTGAGCGTAATGGCCCATTGGTTGGTGCAGTACAGCTGTTTGAAGGCGATGAGATTATGCTGATCTCTGATCAGGGCACTATGGTGCGTACCCGTGGCGAAGAAATTTCTGTGTTGGGCAGAAATACCCAAGGTGTTCGAGTCATTCGCTTGAAAGAAGGCGAGACGATGGTTGGCTTGGCACGTATTGAAGAGCAGGAGCAGCAAGAACCATTAGAGGGTGAAGCATCAGCTGGAGAATCCGAGGAATTGGCGGACTAGGAATATAGAATAAGTGGGCACCTAATAAGCAGGTGCCTAGATAAGTAAGTGTGACCATAAATATGTCGAATAAAGAAAAACTCAGCCAACTGCGTGAAAAGATAGACGCAATTGATAGCCAGCTTCTCACATTGATGAGTGAGCGAGCGGGTTGTGCTCAGCAAGTGGCAGAAGTAAAGCAGGAAGCCGGTGATACCACCTATTTTCGCCCAGAGCGGGAAGCTCAGGTGTTACGTAATATTATGGAGAAAAATCAGGGCCCACTGGGCAATGAAGAGGTAGCCCGGTTATTTCGCGAGATCATGTCGGCCTGTTTGGCTTTGGAACAGCCTATTAAGGTGGCATTTCTGGGGCCAGAAGGTACCTTTACCCAGGAAGCAGCAATAAAGCATTTTGGACACTCTGCTATAACAAAGTCTATGAATGCCATTGATGAGGTATTTCGTGAAGTAGATGCGGGTGCTGTCAATTACGGGGTGGTGCCAGTAGAAAATTCCACTGAAGGTGTTATTAACCATACCCTCGATACCTTTCTGGATTCATCACTGAAAATTTGTGGTGAAGTTGAGTTACGCATTCACCACCACTTGCTGGTAGGGCCTACGACTCATAAAGAAAATATTACTCGTATCTATTCCCACGCCCAATCTTTGGCTCAGTGTCGCCAGTGGCTGGATGCACATTATCCAAAAGCTGAGCGAGTTGCTGTTAGTAGTAATGCTGAAGCTGCACGACGTATTAAAGGTGAGTGGAATTCGGCGGCCATTGCAGGAGATATGGCAGCTGAACTGTATGGATTAGAAAAACTGTCAGAAAAAATTGAAGACAGGCCCGATAATTCCACTCGATTCTTGATTATTGGCAGAGAAAAAATTGGTATCAGCGGCAATGATAAAACATCCATTATTGTCGCTGCCCGAAATGAACCGGGGGCTCTGCATAAACTTCTAGAACCATTTCACCGAGAGGGTATCGACCTTACACGGGTAGAAACACGTCCTTCCCGCACGGGCAAATGGACCTATGTGTTCTTTGTGGATTTTAAAGGCCATAAAGATGATCCCAAGGTGGCGGAGGTGTTAGCAGAAGTGGGTGAAATCGTGGCTGAGTTGAGAGTGCTCGGCTCCTATCCAAAAGCAGTGTTATAACCCATCTGGCAAACATTATGACCAAGGATTTTAAAAGCCTGGCATTACCAGGTGTGCAACATTTGAAGCCTTATCAGGGCGGCAAACCCATTGAGGAGCTCGAGCGTGAGCTAGGTATTAAGGGTGCAATTAAATTAGCCAGTAATGAAAACCCTCTGGGCTTAAGCCCAGTCGCTCGCAAAGCTATCGAAGCGACACTAATTGATGGTGCACGCTATCCTGACGGTAATGGCTATTATTTAAAGTGTAAGCTGGCTGAAAAGCTAGATGTCTGCCCTAATCAGTTGACCCTGGGCAATGGATCAAATGATGTGCTCGATTTGTTGGCCAGAGGGTTTTTGAATACAGATCACAGTGCTATTTTTTCTCAGCATGCTTTTGTGGTTTATCAGTTAGCAGTTACAGCTCAGGGTGCAGAATCAATCATTGTCCCAGCTAAAAACTGGGGGCATGACTTAGAAGCTATGGCTAATGCCATAGACGAGCATGTGCAGCTGATGTTTGTTGCTAACCCAAATAATCCAACAGGAACCTGGGTTGCCATTGAGGCTATAGAGGCACTGATGCAAAAGGTGCCTTGGAACATCATTGTGGTCATTGATGAGGCTTATTTTGAATATGCTGATATGGCCGGATACGATTCTGCCCTCTCTTTGATGGACCAGTATCCGAATTTAGTAGTTACACGAACTTTTTCTAAAGCTTATGGCTTGGCTTCTTTGCGGGTAGGTTACGCGATTTCCCATCCGGATGTGGCGGACATTTTAAATCGAATTCGTCAGCCATTTAATATCAATAGTATGGCATTGGCAGCAGCACTCGCGATTCTTGATGATCAGGATTATCTCGATCGCAGCATCGATATTAATCGTCGAGGTTATCAACAATTGGTGAGTGGCTTTGAACAGTTGGGGCTGCACTTTATCCCCTCTGCAGGCAATTTTATTGCAGTTGAAATTCCGGGCGATACTCAAGCTATGTATCAGCGCCTACTGGAGCAGGGTGTTATCGTACGCCCAATAGGCCTCTATGAAATGCCAAATCACCTACGCGTATCCATTGGTTTACCAGAAGAGAATCAACGGTTCCTCGATGTGCTGGGTGGCTTGTTAGGTTTTGGTGAATCGTTAGGTTCAGGAGAGGCTAGCTAATGTCTCAAAAGATCAATCGTCTTGTTGTCATAGGTTTAGGCTTGATAGGCAGTAGCCTCGCTAAAGCTGCTCGGGACAGGGGTCTTTGTAATGAGGTGATCGGCAGCTCTAGAAGCCCAGAAACACTTGTTAAAGCGATCAGCAATGGAGTTGTTGATCGTGTGGTTGATCAGATTGAGGATGTGGCTAATGAGTTAGGTGAAGGGGATGTGGTTGTTATCGGTGTGCCAACACTAACGGTGCCAACGATTGTACGCCAGCTGCAGCCATTATTAGCCGATACTGTGACGATCACCGATGTTGCAAGTGTTAAGGGCAGTGTAGTGGATACTGTTGCTGAGGTTTACGGCAAAATACCTAGACAATTCGTCCCAGGGCATCCCATTGCTGGATCAGAAAAAAGTGGTGTGGATGCGGTGAATCCAACACTGTTTGACGATCATCGTGTCATTCTGACACCTCTGCCCGAAACGGGTGCTGATCATCTGCATAGGGTGAAGTCCTTATGGCAAGGTGTGGGTGCTGTAGTGACAGATATGCCGGTGGCAGATCATGATGAAATTTTAGCGGCAACTAGTCATTTGCCTCATTTACTTGCCTATGCGTTGGTGGATACTCTATCGAATATGCGGGAAAACCAGGAAATTTTCCGTTATGCCGCCGGAGGGTTTCGCGATTTTACCCGTATTGCCGCCAGTGACCCTTTGATGTGGCACGATATTATTGTTGCCAATGACAAGGCAGTATTGTCAGTACTTAACCAGCTTACAGATCATATTGAATCTCTAAAACAGGCCATCGTTAACTCAGATAGCGAAAAGCTGCTGGGGGTTTTTACTCGTGCCAGTGAAGCTCGTAACCATTTTACCAAAATGCTTGAAAATAAGGCCTATTTGGAACCCATGACACAAATGATAGATTACCGGGTAACTCCGGGAGGAAAAGTTTCTGGTGAAATTCGTATTCCCGGAGATAAGTCCATTTCCCATCGCTCCATTATGCTGGGATCCCTAGCAAAGGGAGTGACTGAAGTGACAGGCTTTCTTGAAGGTGAGGACAGTCTTGCTACATTGCAGGCCTTTAGAGATATGGGCGTCGTTATAGAGGGGCCTGTTGATGGTCGTGTTGTAATACATGGCGTAGGGATCAATGGGCTAAAAGCACCAGCAGGACCGTTGTATTTGGGGAACTCAGGCACGTCTATGAGACTGTTGTCCGGTTTGCTGGCGGCGCAATCATTTGATGTGGAGTTAACAGGCGATGAATCACTGTCAAAACGCCCCATGGAAAGAGTAGCTGCACCTCTGCGCCAAATGGGCGCGGTGATTGAAACCGAAGAAGGTGGGCGACCTCCATTGCGCATTAAGGGCGGTCAACAGCTCAAAGGTATTGATTACGTATTACCAATGGCCAGTGCTCAGGTTAAGTCTTGTGTGCTATTGGCTGGGTTATACGCAGACGATAAGACTTCTACTACTGAACCGGCACCCACACGAGATCATACCGAGCGGATGCTCAGTGGCTTCGGTTATCAAGTGAATCGGCAGGGAGCTGTGGCAGATTTAACGGGTGGTGGTGAACTGGTCGCAACAAACATTGATGTGCCAGCAGATATTTCGTCAGCAACCTTTTATATGGTAGCTGCAGCCATAGCACCGGGGTCAGATATTACTTTGCTCCATGTAGGTATCAACCCGACCCGTATCGGTGTAATTAATATTCTGCAAATGATGGGCGCTGATATTCAGTTGCTTAATCAGGCTGAAGTGGGTGGAGAGCCCGTAGCTGATATTCGCATACGTTATGCACCCCTGCATGGCATTAATATTCCAGAAGATCAGGTGCCTCTGGCCATTGATGAATTTCCCGCGTTGTTTGTGGCGGCAGCCTGCGCGAAAGGGCAGACAGTATTAACTGGCGCAGAAGAGTTGCGAGTAAAAGAGAGCGACCGAATTCAGGCAATGGCGGATGGGCTGCAAATATTGGGTGCTGATGTGAAGCCAACACCTGATGGAATTGTTATTCAGGGTGGAGCTATTCAGGGCGAAGATATGCGGGGCAATATCTTTGGCGGCGGCACGGTAGATAGCGAAGATGACCACCGTATTGCCATGTCATTTGCAGTTGCAGGGCTAAGAGCAAAGGACAGTATCCTGATAAAAAATTGTAATAATGTTGCTACATCATTCCCGGGTTTTGTAGCGCTGGCCAACCAGGCTGGGTTAAAAATTGTCGAGGAAAAACGATGAGTGAAAAACGCGTACCTATTGTCACCATTGATGGTCCAAGTGGATCAGGGAAAGGGACGGTATGCCAGCTGATGGCAACTAAGCTTGGCTTTCACTATCTGGATAGTGGTGCGTTGTATCGTTTGTTGGCTTTGGCGGCTAAGAGGCATGGCGTTGAGTTGGATAATGTAGAATCTTTAGCGGTGCTTGCAGCCCATATGGATATTTCTTTTCATATGAATAAAGAAGGATCGCAACCAAAGGTTATGCTGGAAGGAGAGGATGTTTCTTCATTGATTCGCAGTGAAGAGGTAGGATCAAACGCTTCAAAAGTAGCCGCTCTCCCTGAAGTTAGGTCAGCACTGTTACAGCGCCAACGAGCTTTTGCTGTGGCGCCAGGTTTAGTCGCAGATGGCCGAGATATGGGGACGGTGGTTTTTCCCGATGCTGATGCCAAAATTTTCCTTACAGCCAGCCCAGAAGAGCGGGCAGAAAGGCGCTATAAGCAGTTGATAGATAAAGGGGAAAGTGTTAGTCTTGCCGCCCTCGTCGAACAGGTCAGAAAACGGGATGAGCGGGACATGAACCGCAAAGCATCTCCGTTAGTACCTGCAACCAATGCAGTAGTGTTGGATAGCTCTGAAATGAGTATTGATGAGGTGTTGAACTCTGGGCTCGAAATTGTTGAAAAAATTGGCATACAACCCAGACAATAAACACAAAAAGAAGTAATAGTCGGCTATTACGATATTTAACCAGATGTAATCGTATTAGCCTTTAACTCATAGCCCGCATAACTGGTGATGCGGTAAAGAGACTGTGGTCACGGCTCCCTTAATGCCACTAAGCCCACATCTCGTATTCATAGGTATACCTCCCATGAGCGAAAGCTTCGCAGAATTATTTGAAGAAAGTTTAAAAACCGTCGAAATGAACACTGGTGCCATTGTTACTGGTGTAATCATTGATATTGATAAAGATTGGGTCACTGTACACGCTGGACTGAAGTCCGAAGGTGTTATTGCTAAAAGCCAATTTTTCGACGATAACGGAGAAGTCAGCCTTGAAATAGGTGACGAAGTACAGGTTGCTTTGGAAGCAGTAGAAGATGGCTTTGGTGCCACTCGCCTGTCTAGAGAAAAAGCCCGTCGTGCAGAATCTTGGATTGAGCTAGAAGCAGCTCATACAGCTGACGAAGTGGTTAAAGGTGTTATTAGCGGTAAGGTCAAAGGTGGCTTTACCGTAGATGTGAATGGTCTGCGTGCCTTTCTACCAGGTTCTTTGGTTGATGTTCGTCCAATTCGTGACACTGCTCACTTGGAGAACAAACCTCTCGAATTTAAAGTGATCAAGCTTGATCAAAAACGCAACAATGTTGTGGTTTCTCGTCGTGCTGTAATGGAGCAAGTGAACACTGAAGAGCGTGATGAATTGCTTGCTAAGTTGGAAGAGGGTATTGCTCTCAAGGGTATCGTCAAGAACCTTACCGATTACGGTGCTTTCGTTGACCTTGGCGGTATTGATGGTCTGCTGCACATTACTGATATGTCTTGGAAGCGTATTAAGCATCCAAGTGAAATCGTCAATGTTGGCGATGAGATTGATGTTAAAATATTGAAGTTCGATCGTGAGCGTAGCCGTGTTTCTCTGGGTATGAAGCAAATGGGTGAAGATCCATGGGCAGATATCTCTGGTCGTTATCCTGAAGGTGCACGTGTTAAAGCAACCGTTACTAATCTTACTGACTACGGTTGTTTTGCCGAGTTGGAAGATGGTGTAGAAGGTTTAGTACACGTTTCTGAAATGGATTGGACTAACAAAAACATCCACCCATCTAAAGTTGTTCAATTGGGCGATGAAGTAGAAGTAATGATTCTGGATATCGACGAAGAACGTCGTCGTATTTCTCTGGGTATCAAACAGTGCTTCATGAACCCTTGGGATGAGTTTGGTACTACTCATGCTAAAGGTGAGAAAATTACGGGTAACATCAAATCGATTACTGACTTTGGTATCTTTATCGGCCTTAACGGTGGTATTGACGGTTTGGTTCATCTGTCTGATATTTCTTGGGATGAAGAAGGTGAAGAAGCCGTTCGTAACTACAAGAAAGGCGATGAAGTTGAAACTGTTATTTTGTCGATTGATCCAGAAAGAGAGCGTATTTCTCTGGGCATGAAACAATTGTCTGATGATCCTTTCTCTAGCTATGTGACAGAGAATGATAAAGGTACGATTGTTACTGGTACTATTAAAGAAGTGGATGCCAAAGGTGCAGTTGTCGTTTTGAGTGAAGGAGTAGAAGCACAACTGAAAGCTTCTGAGCTCTCACGTGAGAAAGTAGAAGATGCGAGCAAAATTCTTAATGAAGGCGAAGAAGTAGAGGCTAAAATTGTTAATGTGGATCGTAAGAACCGTACGATCAACCTCTCCATCAAAGCTAAGGATGTTGCAGAAGAAAAAGCAGCGATCAAAGAGCACAAGAAGTCTGAAACGGATAATATTTCCCCAACGACTATTGGTGATTTGATCAAAGCTCAGATGGACACAAAAGAGAAGTAATGGTTAGATTAGGGGTAGTAATGATATTACCCCTATCTAATACATAGTTAGCTAATAAAAAATTATGACAAAATCAGAATTGATCGATCATATTGTGACTCAACAAGATCAGCTTCCCCCTAAGGATGTTGAGCTTGCTGTAAAAATGATTCTCGAGCGTATGACACAATCACTTGTGAATAACGACCGCATTGAAGTCAGGGGCTTTGGTAGCTTCTGTCTTCACTACCGTGCACCACGCATTGGTCGTAATCCAAAAACAGGCGATTCTGTGGAGTTATCTGGAAAATCAGTTCCTTACTTCAAACCAGGAAAAGAGCTTAGAGAAAGGGTGAATGATAGCCTGACAAAAAGCTAATACTATTGGTGAGAGGTTTGGTCTCGATAATCGAGGTCAAGAGCGACAACTTTGGTTACAATAAACGGCAAGGCATTTGACTTGCCGTTTTTTTATGGAAACTTTTTTTAAGGTGAGTAATTAAGGTAACTGGAAATTTAAGGTAACTGGGAATGGCATTACTAAAAAAACTTTGGTGGCTTCTCATAGCAATTGCTGCTATTTGGTTGGGTATATGGGTAGTTGTTGATAATCCAGATCCTGTGGCATTTAAGTTATTTGGTTTTGAAACAAAACCGCTTCCTGGGGGATTATGGTTGTTAGCAACATTTGCTGTTGGTTGTGTAGTTGCTCTAGTTGCCAGTTCACCAGCACTTGTTAAACTCAACCATCGAGTAAGGCGTTTAAACAAGCAATTAATTAAAATAAAAGCGTCTACAGTAAAAAATACTGATGCTGTAAAAATAGACTAGTTTGATTTAAATGATGCTTGAAGGGCTATACTCGCAAGGGCTATACATTGGTGTTTTAGTATTACTAGCTCTTTTGGCGTGGTTTTTAGGGCGAGTAAGTGGTTTTCGAAAGGCACAGAAAAAACCAAATGCTGAATTAGCAAAGCATTATTTTCAGGGCGTAAATTTCCTTCTTAATGAACAACCCGATCAAGCGATTGATGTCTTTATCCGATCTGTTGAAGTAACACCTCAAACACTAGAAACACATCTATCTCTCGGCAATTTGATGCGGCAAAAAGGCGAAGTAGATCGAGCCATTCGAGTGCATCAAAACTTACTTTCTCGCCCAAACCTTAATCCCCAGCAAGTTCGACAAGCACACCTTGAGTTGGCAAAAGATTACCTTAAAGCCGGATTGTTTGACCGTGCTGAGCGCCTTTTCCTTGAATTAGTAGAAGATTCTTCCGGGGATATTAGACAGCAGTCATTACGACACCTTGTACAAATCTATAGAAATGAACAGGAATGGGAAAAAGCCATACGTGCTGCCAGTATGATGGAAAAAAAGCTCTTTGGTCATGCAAAAGAGGAACTGGCTGTAGAGCAGGCTCATTTTTGTTGTGAACTTGCGGAGCAAGCTAAAGAAAGAGGCGAAAACCTTGATGTAAGGCGTCATTTAAAGCTGGCTCTAAAATTTAATAAAAATTCTGCCAGAGCCAATATTCTCTGGGGGGATCAGGAGATGATAGCGCTCAATTTTGGCAAAGCACTTAAACGGTTTCGACAAGTTCCCCAACAACAATCAGACTGTTTACCTCAAATTCTTGATAAGGTTCGCAGTTGCTACCATGAATTAGGTGACTACGATGGCTTGTTGAAACAATTGACCTTTTGGTTACGGGAATACCCTAGTAGTAGCATGTTAAAGGCTACAGTTGAGGTTGTAAGTAGTGAAGAGGGTGAAGAGAAAGGGTTAGAATTCCTGATTAAACACCTCAAAGCGATGCCTTCTATTAAGGGCGTGAATACCTTATTAGAAATGCAGATATCCCGAATAGAGAAGGGGGCAGTAAAAGAAAACTTATCTTTGCTAAAAAATATTTTAGGGTCTATGGACTTAACCCAAGCCACCTATCGTTGTACTCAATGTGGTTTTAAGGGAGCTCACCTTCACTGGCTGTGCCCTCAATGTCAGAACTGGGAAACTATCAGGCCTACCAGGGGTATGATGGCCGAATAATTTATGTAATGAATATTTAAAGCTGACGTTATGGGTAACGGTGGTTTTAAGGTGGCAAATTTTCTGTAAACAACACAGCTATACATAACTCAATTATGAATAACATAACAACAAATGATTCAAAAGTAATAGTCGCTTTGGACTACAATAATCCAACATTAGCCAATCAATTTGTGGATTCGATTTCCCCTGAACTGTGTAAATTAAAGGTAGGGAAGGAGTTGTTTACTCTTTCTGGTCCTGAGTTTGTAAAAGGGCTTGTTAATAAAGGCTTCGATGTTTTCCTTGATCTCAAGTTTCATGATATCCCCAATACTGTATCCAGTGCTGTCAGGGTTGCTGCTGACCTTGGTGTGTGGATGACGGATGTTCATGCTTCCGGTGGCCGTCGTATGATGGAAGGGGCAAAGAATGCATTAGAGCAGTGCGGTAGTGACATGCTGTTGATTGCTGTAACTGTATTAACTAGTTTTGATCAAAATGACATGGATGAACTGGGTCTTAATTGCAGCCCAGAAGAGCAGGTACACCGATTAGCTGCATTAGCTAAAAGTTCGGGTATGGACGGTGTCGTCTCTTCCGCAATGGAGGCTCAAGGGTTAAGGCAAGCATTAGGCGAAGGGTTTACACTGGTAACACCAGGCATTCGCCCTGCTTCAGCGGCTGGAGATGACCAGCGTAGAGTGGTTACACCATCTCAGGCTATGGCAAATGGCAGTAGTTATTTGGTCATAGGGAGACCTATTACTCAATCCCTAGATCCCGTTGCAACATTACTTGAGATTAATAAAGAAATCTCGCAAAATTAGTTTCAGCGGCACATGGAGTGCCGTTATTTTAACGAAATGGAGTGCCTTTAGGCACAAGGAGTTCGACATGCAACAGGTAAAAAACTTTACCAAAATTCTATTATTATCTTTTGTTACTTTTTTCCCGTTATGGCACACATCAGCTATTGCTTCTGATAGCCAAAATACTGCTGTGGAGAAAGTGGTATCTACTATTAATATCAACACAGCAAGTGCACAAGAGTTATCTGAGGGTCTTAATGGAGTGGGCATAAAGCGAGCAGAAAGTATCGTTCAATACCGCCAAACCCATGGAAATTTTTCATCAGTTGACCAGCTGATAGCTGTTAAAGGTATTGGAGAAAAAGTTCTAGAAAAAAATAAACCACTTATAGTAGTGAAATAGTAAACCTCTACGTAGTTTTATAAGGCCAACCTTTATAGGTTGGCCTTTTTTATTGTTTTTCGGTTTATTTTTAAGCCAAGTCACACAATAATGAGTAGAACAACTAACGATGTAATAGGTCATTAATGAAAAGCTGTCTTCAAGGCTATATCGATCTCCTGGAATCTCTTAGTCTCGATAACGTAGAGCAACTATATGAATACGTAGCGGAAGAGATTGTTTTTTCAGACCCTTTTAATAGGATTTTGGGGTCAAAGGCATATGTAGGCTTACTGAAAGACATGTTTGAAAAGCTTGATAACGTGCAATTTACTGTTTATGAATCGTTATATCAGGAAAAAGGGCAGTTAGCGGGTAATCCAGAAAATAATACTGCTTATCTTCATTGGAATTTTTCGGCAAATTCAGGTGCTACGGGTAAGCTAAATTTTGATGGTTCAAGTCGATTAGTATTTAATCGAGACGGAAAACTTAGTTCTCACCAAGATTTTTGGGATGGATCGGTTATTTTTCAAAAAATCCCTATTTTGGGTGCTATTCTACGAGCCATTAAAAATAAGATTAGCTACAATAAAGGCTAATAAAAATAGCAAGTTACATAGCCCAGCAAATCTAGTCTTTTTTAAGTACAAATAATCCAACATCTATTGCACCTTGTTCAAATCCACCTTGGCAGTAAGCAAGGTAATAGCGCCATAAACGGTAAAACCTGTCATCAAAACCCTGTTTTGCTATAACAGGCCAGCGGGCTTCAAATTTTTCCCACCAAATATCAAGTGTTTTTGCATAGTCCATACCAAACATCTGTTGATAATCCAGGGAAAATCCGTGTTGAGAGAATTTTTGTTTTAATACTTCGATACTGGGCAGCATACCTCCAGGAAATATATATCGCTGGATATAGTCAGGATTTTTTCGATAGTGGTAGAAACGTTCATTATCAATTGTAATAATTTGTAGTACGGCTTTTCCTTCAGGTTTAAGGATGCCGCTGAGCTTTTCAAAATAGACGTCCCAATTTTCCTCACCGACGGCTTCAAACATTTCGATTGAGACAACACCATCGTACTGTCGTGATATGTCCCGATAGTCCATCAATTCAAGTTTAGCTTTTTCATTTAAGCTTTCGCGAGAGAGTTTTTCTTTACCCCAGAGTAATTGCTGTTCAGATAATGTTATGCCATCTACCTTGATATTTCTGTGTTTTGTAGCCTGGGTAGCAAACTCACCCCAGCCACAGCCGATTTCAATAATATGATCTGAATCACGTGGATTAAGTAATTCCAAAATACGCTGATACTTATCTTTTTGAGCCTCAGCAAGTGTTTGTTCAGGGGTTGAAGCGGCTTTATTTTTAAAAACTTTGTTTTTAAATAAGGCTGCCGAGTATGTCATTCCAGGGTCTAGCCACTCTTTGAAGAAGTCATTGCCTAGGTCATAGTGGGCAGCAATATTTCTCCGGCTGCCTTTTTTAGTATTGGCATTAGCACGGTGAAGGCGTTTGTGTGGTAGCGAGGTTAGATGATGAAGTTGGCTCGCTTGTTTAAGAGTAGTTTCATTAACAAGTGCCCACTTTATAACCTCAAGCAGTTTTGGGCTATCCCACTCATTATTGATATAAGCATCTGACCAACCATTAGGTCCATTTAATAACAATCTCAATAGGGGGCGCATCGAATGCAAAACAATCTTGGCATGCGGTTCTTGGGGATTGTTTGCACTTATTTTTTTTGTGCCAAATTGATGGCAATATTTGCTGGGTAAAACAAGTTGTAATGACCCAAGGCTATTTTTTAATACAGAGCTTAAATACTGAATAACAATACGTTCCAGCCATCTAGGCTTGTGTACTGATTTATCTAACTCTATTGATATTGTAGGGCTAGAGGACTTCATAATGAGTAACTCCATGATTATCTGTCCAACTTAAGCTGTAAGCTGGCTCATTTTTATTTCTGTTCTGTAATGACATTCCTTTTAGCCAGAGTCTTGCTGCTTCCCAATGAATGGCAGTAATGACTTTAAGTGTCATTAAGGGGTGGGATATAAAAAGCTTTAATAATTTCGCATCAGATAAGCGTTCTTTTTTACCTGTAAAAAGTGCATTTAATATTTTTTTACATGGCTGTGAAGAACTGTTTGAGCCCTGATGGTTATGTTTAGAGCTATTTTTAGCATCATCACTATTTGTAGGTTCTTGTTGCTGAATACAAATGCTGACTTTCTCTTCAGGGGGAACGATACGAAAACTGTAATTCGTTGCCATTGGCATAAAGGGGCTGACGTAAAGCTGTTTGTTGCTGAAATGCCTTATGGTAGTTGATGAATTTCTTTCAACTGGAAGCAGATAGGTATGCCTTTTTCCAAAGGTATTACTGACTTCATAGAGGATTACTTGTAGTTTTTTATCTTCGTTATAACAAAAATAAACACTAAGGGGGTTAAACACATAACCAAGTATCCTCGGATAGCAAAGTAGTGTGATTTTTGAAGAAGCACAGCCGTAGCCATGTTGACTAAGTATTTCTGTTATCTGATCTTTTAGCTTTTTATCACCTTTACCGTGATCTTTTTCATGAAAAGAAAAAAGGTTAAAACGATTAAGGGAAAAAAGCCGTAGCTTACTGTCTAGCTCAGGTAGCTCATCTAGATCCAGGCAAAAAGAAAATACACGATAAATAAAGCGGTGCTTCTTTGGCTGGAATCTATGGTGCATAACCACACCGTTGTATATCGAAGAGCTCAATTTAAACAATGGATATTCCCTCAGATGCGGTGCTTTCTGTAGAAATATTTATAGGAGAAACATGAATACGATTATTTGGATTTTTAAGTAGCCAGGGCCTTTTTATTCCCCCTAATGCTTCTGCAACAGCTAGCCCTGATTGCAGGCCATCTTCATGGAAGCCATAACCAAAATATGCACCACAAAACCAAGTATTCTGCTTACCCTGTAGCTGCCATAGTTTTTTCTGTGCTTTAAATGACGATTGGTTAAATGTTGGGTGTTCATAAAAGAAACTTCTAATGATGCTATCTGGGTTAGGCTCTTTTATTGGATTTAAGGACACAATAATTGGCACTTCTGTATTAAGTGGTTGTAGCTTATTCATCCAGTAGCTGACTGAGACCTGTTGTTCCGTTTTTTTATCACCAGAAGCTAAATAATTCCAACTGGACCAGACTTTGTTACGTTTTGGCATCAAGCTCTTATCCAGGTGCAATATGGCCTGATTTTTTTGGTAGGGGAAACAACTGAGTAAATCATTTTCAAGTGAAGTCGCATCGGATAAAAGCTTAAGGGCCTGATCTGAATGGCAGGCAAAAACTACATGGTCATACTCTTCAACTTGCCCATGTATATCTGAGACTATGACTTTTCCATTAGCCCTGGAGATAGATTTTATATGGGTGTTTAGCCGTATTTTATCTGTGAGCTCTGCCTTGATTTTATCGACATAGGATTTACTCCCTCCAATAATTGTTCTCCACTGGGGGCGATCTTTCAATTGAAGCAGCCCATGATTCATACAAAATCGAATAAAGCAGGTGGCCGGGTAGTCCAACATTTTGTCTACAGGTGTCGACCAAATGGCTGCAGCCATGGGAAGTAAATGGTTGTAGATAAAAGGATCTCCACAATGGTTTTGTTTAAGCAGCTCACCTAGGCTAATTTCGCTGGAAGATGGATCATCTATAAGATTGGGCGACTCTTTATAGAATTTCATTAAATCAAAAATCATGGACCAAAATTGAGGGCGTATCAGGTTTCGTTTTTGTGCAAATAGGCCACTGAGACCTGTACCGGAATACTCTAATTCTCCATTGTTTACAGACATGGCAAAGGACATATCGGTATCACAGCTGGGAACATTGAGTTTCTCAAGGAAACGAACTAAATTGGGATAATTGAGAGGGTTAAATACAATAAAACCCGTATCTACATCGATTGTTTGTTGGTTTAGATCGAAAGAAACCGTATTTGAGTGGCCTCCAAGTCGGTCATCTTTTTCGTAGAGTGTAATATCCTGGGACTGGTTGAGTAACCATGCACAACTCAAACCAGAGATGCCAGAACCAATAATAGCAATTTTATTGTCAGGTTTGATGGGGTGTAGGGTGGCAGTGTTCACAAAATCTCCCAGTTTATGGAATAGTGATTGTTATTACGGAGCTCGTCAAAAAAAAGATCACCCGCGTGGTGAATTTATACTTAGAAAAAACTGATCCAAACTAGACTATTTAGCGTAAGGAGAGACATTGAAAAACAGTTTTGTGGAGATGTCGTGGTTAACGTTGTTCCTATACGGAAAAATAGTATGACAGCTACTCAGTCCAAGGCTTGGTCTGCTATGTTGGCTGAAATGGCCGTTACTAAGGATAAATCCTTATACATTCAGCTGTACCAGCATTTTGCCCCCAAAGTGAAGGCATACATTATTCGCCTTGGCGTGATGGAGGCGACTGCCGAAGAATTGACCCAAGAAGCTATGTTGAACATGTGGCGTAAATCACACCTTTTCCAGCCTAATAAGTCAGCTGCTAGTACATGGTTATTTACTTTAGCAAGAAATCAGAGCATCGATTGGATGCGTAAGCAGAAATACCCGGAGTACTCACTGGATAATATGCAGGATCGTATAGAGGAGGCATCGGATGCTGATATCGGTGAACAAACTGTTCAGTCTGAACGTATTGCTCAGGCAGTTAGTCAGCTGCCTGAAAATCAAGCCCAAGTGATTTATATGTCATTCTACGAGGGTCGCTCTCATTCAGAAATTGCAGATAGACTTATGATTCCTTTAGGTAGTGTTAAATCACGAATTCGCCTGGCGGCAGAAAAGCTCAAGCTGACATTGAGAGGTGAGCAATGAATATTAATCATCATCTGGATGAAGCAACCTTATTTAGCTATGTTGCAGGTTCTCTCTCTCAAGGTATGGCACTTGTTGTGGCAAGCCACATATCTATTTGTGATAGCTGTAGAGATCGCGTGTTTGAAACAGAGGCCATAGGTGGTGCATTACTTAATGAAATGGTGAGTGACAATAGCTCTGATGGTAGTGCATCCGTGAAGGTGGATGAAACTGCTTTAGAGCAAGTGCTTGCATGTTTAGACCAAGAAGAGCCAACAATCTCATTAGATAGTTCTCTATCTGATGGTGAATCAGATGCCTGTTCTCCAGGTAATACCGGCGAGGTTCCTGCGCCTTTAAGTGACTATATTGGCGGTTCTCTCGATGCTGTTCAGTGGAAGCGGCTTTCCCCAGGGTTCTACTATTTTGATGTGTTTAAAGAACAGCGAGGAATATGCCGCTTGCTTAAAGTGGCCCCTGGAAAGTCAATACTTCCACATGGACACCATGGCAATGAATTAACCCTGTTGCTGCGTGGATCTTATGCCGATGAAGTAGGGCGCTTTGCCCAAGGTGATGTCGCTGATCTTGATGATCAAATAGAGCACCAACCTTTGGTTGATGGCAATGAAGATTGCATCTGCTTGGTTGCTACAGATTACCCTCTTAGATTTACTACTTTGTTAGGGAAAGTCATACAACCTATAACCCGCTTCTAATAAAAAGTAATCGGTATAAATCAGATTGCCAAGGTATATAAATGAAACTGGTTTGGTTTAGGAATGATTTAAGGATTAAGGATAACCCTGCCTTATACCAAGCCTCTCATCATGCGCAGAAAAATAATCTTGATTCAGCTAATCGCAGTGGCGTTATTGCTGTAGTAACTTTTTGCCCACAGCAATGGTCATTACATGATGATTCCCCAAACAAAATATCATTCTGGCTAGCAAATCTTGCAAAATTAAAGCTCGAATTAAATGCTCTGAACATCCCACTTAAAGTGATCTCTGGGGGCTTATTTTCTAGTGTTGGCCCTGCATTACTTGAATTGGCAAAACGTTATCAATGTGACGCGCTCTTCACTAACGAGGAATACTGTCTTAACGAGCAAAGGCGAGATGACCAAGTTGAAGCCCTGTTCAAAAAGAGTGGATTGAATGTATATCGGTGCCATGGTGATACTGTTATTGCACCTGGATTACTGTTAAACCAAAGTGGGACTCCGTATAAAGTATTTACCCCCTTCAGCAAGGCTTGGCGTAGTGCATTTTTAGCCAGTGGTATACAGCTGTTCTCTGAACCTGAAATACAAGCTCCTTTGAATATCGAAAGTGATCCCATTCCTTTGGCAGTGGATCATTTTCAAGGCGCGTCAGTGGTTGGGGGGCAAAACAGTTGGCTTGTGGGAGCAGATTCGGCACACCAAAAATTGCAGGACTTTATCAATAACTCGGTAAATCAATATAAAAATGATCGCGATTACCCATCACTCAATGCCACATCATCACTATCTCCTTATTTAGCTGCAGGTGTACTGTCCCCTCGTCAGTGCATAGCAGGCTTGTCTTCACACTCACAAGGGGTAGAATGGGTAGATTCCCAGTGGGTAACAGAAATTATTTGGCGAGATTTTTATCGCCATTTGATGGTGCTTTTCCCCCACTTAAATCGATGGGAGCCTTTTAGGCCAGAGGTAGAAAGCCGCATAACATGGCAGGACGATGCCAATTTGTTTGATGCTTGGTGTCAGGGGGAAACAGGTTTTCCCATTGTGGATGCAGGTATGAAGCAATTACAAAACACCGGGTGGATGCATAACCGAGTAAGAATGATCACGGCGTCATTCCTTACCAAATTATTGCGACAGGACTGGAGAAAAGGCGCACGCTTTTTCATGCAACATCTTATCGACGGTGATTTTGCTTCTAATCTAGGGGGATGGCAGTGGAGTGCTTCTGTCGGTGCTGATGCGGCACCCTATTTTAGAATTTTTAACCCAACCCGTCAGGCTGAGCGGTTTGACCCTAAGGGCGATTACATTGCTCATTGGTTACCAGAGTTAGAGGAACTTCCAGGAAAACAGCGCCTGGATCCTATGTCTGGCCATCTGGTAGGTAGGCCTTCACCTATCATTGATTACAAACTTGCAAGAGCCGAAAGTTTAGAGAGTTACAACGCTCACTAGGCCATCAAATAGTATATTTTTCTAGAGTTTACATGAAGTCGTGCATGCCTGCCGTTGCAGGTACTTTCTATATCGCTGTTTGGCGAAAATATCATAGACCCAAACCATGGGTTTTTTTATGTGAAGGAGCGTTACTGCTTGTTCCAGACGTTGGTAATAAGGAAGAAACCTCCAAATGATCATAAAAGCATCTACACCTATAAGGAGATTTCCATTCTGGCCTATTACATGTAATTGCTTCATAGCATCGGTGTAACTAATCTCGTATTTCTTTAAAAGTAATCTGTCTGTAGAAATATCAATCCAACCAATTTTTTTATCTTTATCTATACGAATGTAATGGTTTATTTCTTTTTTACACAGGGGGCAAGACCCGTCATAAAACACAATTGGTTTGATATGTTTTATTGTTTTTAACATGGCCGATTACACCCTGCTTGGAATAAGAGAGCTATCTTGTAAATTGTATAAGTTGCTTGCTTTGGTACGAGACAATAAATGATCGGCGAGAGCATTAGCGCTTAGCCATGCACCTTCACAGTCTTGATGGTCTAGCCAATCAGAGCATACCCCTATTTTGGAGTCTGGATCCCATAGGTAAGGCTCTTGGGTGACGGATAGATGCCGTGCGTACAACCAACGGTGAACTCTTATGTTACCCGTATCTATAGGTTGTTTAATGACCTTTTCAAAGGCTTTTATTAGTGCGCGGCCAACACTATTTGGATCGCTATTCCTATGCCGATCACTCCATTCGCTGGTTGCTTCCAACATCCAAATTTCTTTACGACTCCATGAGTTTCTGCCAGGTTTAGAGGTGTCTCTTACTGCTCTGTAGAGAGTGGAATGAGGTCCAGATAAAATGTCAGCCGTAACTCCACTTTTTTCTTTGAGGGAGATAATTGCTACCCAATTTGGCGTAGTTTTAGTGGATGATGCAACCGTATGAAGGTTTGGTGCCAAGGAGAGTAGCGGAATTGCTTGCGGGGCAGGGGTGGTGACAATAACGGCATCATATGAGTATTTTATATCCTCTGATTCTCTCCGTAAGCATAATCCTTGGCTGTCTTTATAAATGTCAGTAATTTTAGATTCTGTACATAACATGGCGCCTTTGATTAGATTTTGTGTCAGTGAATTTTGTCTCGGTGTAGACATATACACTGTTCTTGGATCAAGAGCTAAACCTGAAAAATCACTGTGAGGTGCAAGCCAACGGTTAATGTCCGTTCTTGCTATAAGCCATTGCCTAAATTGATCTGTTGTAGGTTCAAACCAAGGTGCTCCAAGATCTGCGCTATCTTTTCCTATTCTGCAGCTTGATAGCCTGCCTCCTGTGCCTCTACTTTTTTCAAAAATAGTAACTTGGTAGCCTGCTTGAAGGAGCCTGTTTGTAATAACAGCACCAGCAAATCCCGCACCAATAATAGCGATTTTTTTATGTTTCATTTTTATATCTCTATCGTCCTAACTTTTATAGCAATTTGATCCTGTTTATATCCTAAATCAGCCGTTCCCAAATGGTTTGAGTGGCTCGCTTCTATGTAATAAGAGTCGTAAATACATAAAAAATGCTGATTTCTATACGTGTAACAATTCTTTATAGATCATTTATAAATAAGATAATTTTCAGGGGGTAATTTTTTAAAAACTAATCTGGATGATCTACCTGGTGGCAGTACTCGTATCACCCTACAAATGATATGAAGAAATAAAATGTTTTCAGGTATCTCGCAAAATTTTTGGATTAATTTAATTGGTTTTCAGATCATATGGTGGGTCTGTGTACTATTTGGTAATACATGGCTAGCTATAACCTGGGCGCTATTAGGTTGCCATTTATTATTTCACCGTGAACCCATATCAGAAGCCTGTTACATACTCATTTGCGCAACAATAGGGTTTGGTATTGATGCGTTATTAACATTTAAGGGCATCTTTATTTTTCAGGAGAGTGTTTTTCAGGACAGCTCTCTTAAAGAGAGCTCTTCAATACCACCTCTCTGGCTGTTTGCACTTTGGATATCTTTTTCAGCGACACTAAGGCAGAGCCTAGGTTTTTTTTCCAAGCACTATGTACTAGCAGCAATACTAGGTGCTGTTGGAGGTAGTGGCTCTTATTTGACAGCAGAAAAGTTTGATCAAGTTAGCTTTGGTTTTACTACATGGCATACCGGGTTTTTGCTCGCTTTTATTTGGTTAATTCTTTTTCCGCTACTGATCTGGATTAGCCATTATATTCCAAGGGGTAGGTATGCAAAGGTTGTTTAGCCTACTGATTTTTTGGCTGTGCTTCATGCCAGGTATTAGTTACTCAATACCTGTACCAGATGTTCTGTTACCCGTCGGCCATGCGAAATTAAAGGTGCTTTGGTTTGATATTTATCGTGCTGATTTATTTTCCGATGACGGTACATTTACTGAGATAAAAGGCCCCCTCTATTTAAAGTTAACTTATCAGCGAAATATCAAAAAAGATGCCCTTTTAGACGAAACAAAAGTACAGCTCAATTTATTGGGTGCTAGCGAACGTGTAGAGCTATGGGTATATCAGCTCAATTTATTATGGACTGATATTAAAAAGGACGACTCACTCTCTTTCTATCTGGCGCCATCAGGAAAGGGGCACTTTTATCACAACGGTATCTACATTGGTGCCATGTCTGATCCAAGCTTTGGGCCTAATTTTCTGGCCATCTGGCTAGGTGAAAAATCGTCGTTTCCAAAAATGACAAAACAGTTAATTGGAGGACAATAAAATGAGTGGAATTGTTTCAAAGAGTTTATGGTTGTCTGCCTTTTTGGTCGCAGGTTGCTCCAATTCAGTTCAGGACTATAGTGGTAAATCACCTGCACTGCACTTGGATGAATTTTTTAATGGGGAGCTCGTTGCACATGGTATTGTGCAAAATTATAGGGGTAAGGTCATTCGCCAGTTTAATGCTGAAATCAATGCGGAATGGCAAGGCCAAAATGGCTTGTTAGATGAGAAGTTTTTCTTTGATGACGGTGAACAGCAAAATCGTTGCTGGCGGCTAAAGAAAACAGGTAATCAATACACTGGTACAGCCCAAGATGTTGTAGGTGTTGCAACGGGTGCAACAGCAGGTAATGCATTAAATTGGCGCTATACCCTTGAAGTTCCTGTGAATGGAAAACTACGCCATATCAATTTTGATGACTGGTTGTACTTAGTTGATGAGAACAACCTAATCAATCGAGCAAAAATGCGTAAATTTGGTTTTACCGTTGGTGAAATCACCCTGTATATACGTAAAGTTTCTGACGAACCTAAATACCCTTTTACAACGGGGTGCACGGTACAGCTTTAAACAGATGACAAAAAAAATTACTGATCAGTTATTGCCATGGAAGCGAGTATGGGTGACTGGAGCAGGGCGAGGTATTGGCGCTGCTTTGACTAGGCTCTTTTGCGAGGAAGGTTTAACGGTTTACGCCTCTTCGAGAACCCAGCAGGACCTGGATGTTTTGCAACAGCAACTAAGGCAGTACCCAGGCACAATGATTCCAGTGCCTCTGGATATTTGTAATAAAGAAAACATAAATTCTTTAATAGAAAATTGGCAAAAAGATAATAACTTTCCAGAACTTGTTATTTTAAACGCAGGGACCCATGACCCTTTTTCTGCACAAGAATTCTCAGCGGAACGATGTGAGCAACTCTTCGATATAAACCTCATGGGCACGATTAAATGCCTTGAGCCAGTATTAAAGCATTATATGGCTCATAACATTGGTCATATTGCTGTTATGGCATCAGTTGCAGGTTATCGTGGCTTGCCTACTGCAGCGGCCTATGGTGCCAGTAAAGCGGCATTGATACACCTTTGTGAAGCCTTAAAGTTGGACTTGCTAGGCACCGATGTGAAGCTACAGGTTATTAACCCTGGGTTTGTTCGTACTCCATTAACGGATAAAAATACCTTTGCAATGCCCGATTTGATGGAGCCGGAAGATGCGGCAATGGCGATTATAAAAGGATTGCTGAAAGATCGATTTGAAATTGCTTTCCCGGCGCGCTTTGTTCGTATACTAAAGTTATTAAGATTACTTCCCTACAGCTGTTACTTCCGGTTAGTCAGACGAATAACCGGAGCGCATTAAATTTTTTTCGTAGGTTTGTATCCTATATCTTCTCTCTTTATAACTTCTCGAAGTGGTCCGTTAGCACACAATCATAACGACGTTGATTGTATTCTTTCAGAGGTGATACCTCGGCTTCAGAAATAATACCCTGGCTTACCGCCTCTTTTAGTGAGTCATCCAAACTTGTTGAAGCATCTCCCAACTTGCCTTTACTCAAAGCGCGGCTAAATGCTTGCCAGCTTGAATCAACGTCGAGGAGCATTTGGTAAGTTGTTTCTACTCTGCCCACGGCATCTTCAGAGTTGTCACTCATGAACACATACTGTTTCAGCGATTCGCGAACAGGGTTGGGTTCCATAATCAGCTTGCCGAGCAATCGTATTTGTTTATCGTTAGGCGCTTTATATCTCCGCCCCAAAGGTAGGCAAAGAGTGCGTAAGAATATGCCAAGCCAGCGTTGTGGGAAGTTATCGCAGAAAGCTAATAAAGCCTGTTGGGCATTGTGGAGCGAGCGCTGTAATGCATAAAGGGCATGGGCGTCATTCACTTCACACTGGGGCTGAGCATTACGGTATTTCAGAATGCTGGATGCAATCAGTATTTCACTGTGGATATCACCGAGCCGTGCAGACAATAGTTCATTGCGTTTAATACCGCCGCCCAAGGTGCCTAAAGCAACATCGGAACAAGTTGCCAGTGCAGCGCTGAGGTGATTAATCCTCTTATACCAGGGGGCACTGAAATCATCACAATCATCAGGCAATGGGCTGCTGTAGCCACCACTAAGCCCATAGACTAACGTTCTTGCCATATTGCTACTGGTATGACCCAAGTGAGCTAACAACAAAGGCTCAAAAGAATTGAGTCCTTCTTGTTCGTCTTCCTGTTGCAGTGCCTCTAACTCTTCAAACAGGTGGGGGTGGCAGCGCATGGAGCCTTGACCAAAAATCATTAGAGAGCGAGTAAGAATATTCGCTCCTTCAACGGTAATAGCCACTGGTGTAGTGCGGTAAATAATCGCTAAAAAGTTACGTGGCCCAAGTTGAATGGCACGGCCACCTACCACATCCATGGCATGGTTAATCATTTCCCGCATACGTTCTGTGGAGTGATATTTTGCCATGGCGGTGAGAACCGACGGCGCACCATCTTCCAGCCCCTTGGTGACCATTTGTCGCATGGCTTCAAGGGTATAAGCGCCCGCTGCAATCTCTGCAGTAGCAGCTTGAACACCTTCAAATTTGCCGATTTCCATATTGAATTGACGACGGATTCGAGCGAATGCACCTACTGTGAGGTAACACATTTCACTGCCTGCCGTAGCGAGGGAGGGGAGTGAAACACCACGGCCAGCCCCAAGGCATTCAATCAGCATACGCCAGCCTTTGCCGGCCATGTCGGCACCACCGATAATCCAATCTATAGGAATAAAGACATCCTCACCCTTAATAGGCCCGTTCATAAACGGTGCGCCAGGATTATGACGACGTCCAATTTCAATACCTGGGTGGTCTGCTGGTAGTAGGGCACAGGTAATGCCGTAGTCCACAGTATCTGAATCACCTAATAAACCATCTGGGTCACGCAATTTGAAGGCAAGCCCAATGACTGTAGCCACAGGTGCTAGCGTGATCCAACGTTTGCTGAAGGTTAGTTTTAGGCCAAGAACTTCTTTGCCTTCGAAATCACCTTTACATACCGTACCGATATCCGGAATAGAACCTGCATCAGAACCAGCTTCTGGGCCAGTTAAACCAAAGCAGGGTAGTTCTGTTCCGTTAGCTAGCCCGGGCAACCAGCGTTGTTTTTGTTCTTCGGTGCCGTATTTAACCAATAGCTCACCTGGCCCAAGAGAATTGGGAACCATGGCGGTAACAGCCGTTGTAGTGGATTTGCTGGCAATCTTGCTCATGATGCGACTTTGCGCATAGGGGCTAAAATCCAGTCCGCCAAATTCTTCGGGGATAATCAGTCCGAAGAAGCCATTATTTTTCAGGCAATCCCAGGCTTCCGGGGATAAATCCTTACGTTGTTCAATGTCCCACTCATCAACGAGTTCACAGAGTTGCTCTACTTCATTGTCGATAAACTGTTGCTCTTTATCAGTGAGCTCTGGTAACTCGATGTCGTCATACATATCCCAGTCGGGCTGGCCGCTAAAGAGTTCTTTCTCCCACCAGGTCGTTCCAGCTTCCAGTGCTTCTCGTTCCGTGGTGCTAATACTGGGCATAGTGCGTCTAAGCAATCCATAGGCAGGTTTAATGAGAAGTTGAGTACGTAAATTAGGAAGGTTTAATACCGCAGCGATAGCTAGGGTAGGAATCAAAACCAGCCACATAAGCTGACAATAGAAGGTCAGCACAAAAGTACCGAGGACAATAACCAGTGAACCCAAAGAAAGTGATGGGCGATAGTAAAAAACTGCAACCAATAACACGGCAAACAGTAAAAGTGATAGCAACATAGTTATTCCATTTCTATTGGCTAGCGGAAGAATCAATATATTACATAGTACGCGGGAGGATTAGTACCTTAATGGATTAACACCTTGGATGCTTTATCGATTGTGGCACAGAATCTAGGTTTGATTTTTCTTCAGAGCCAGCCATGATAAAGAGAATCAATTTGTTTGGGCTATAGCTGCCGTAGCTTGGTAATTGTAGTTACTAGGAGGTTTTTAAATGGAAGATGTAGATGTATTCTCTCACCTAATAAGCATGCTCCATACGCAACCTGTGCTCACCTTGTTTTTGATTATTGGTATGGGTTATCTGATTGGGGGTATACGGATAGGGAGTTTTTCCCTTGGTCCCGTAGCGGGGGTTCTGTTTGCCGGGCTTTTCCTTGGTCATTATGAATTTCGTATGTCTCCTGGGGCCCAGTCAGTAGGTTTCGCATTATTTATTTTTTCTGTTGGCTATCAGGCGGGGCCGAGGTTTTTCGATGTACTGAGAACTGATGGGCTTAAATACTTCTTACTTGCGGTAGTGATCGCTGCAACGGGGTTTTCTATTGCTGTCGTGGCAGCAAAGCTGTTATCCCTCGAACCGGGCACATCCGCTGGGTTGTTATCGGGTGGTTTGACCAGTTCTCCTACACTGGCTGCAGCACAGGAAGCTTTGCGAAGCGGGCAGGTTATTCCGCCCGAAGGTATAACCGCTGATGCCATGATAGGCAATGTGGCGACGGGTTATGCTATTACCTATATCTTTGGTCTGGCTGGTTTAATCGCAATTATAAAATTGCTACCCAAATTGCTCAGTATTGATTTGGAAAAAGAGGCAAAAGCCCTTGAGGCAGAGGACGAGTCTGAACGAGCATCGAAACCTGCAAATGTTGCGGCACGTCTTTATAGAGTTACCAATGAGGAAATGACAAAAATCCCGGCCAAGCAGCTGAGAGAACAGTACTGGGATAATACTTCGGTTGTTCAAATCAAACGAAACAATGAAATTATCCGATTGGAACCAGATCAGCACATTCAATTGGGTGATGAATTAAGGGTCCTTGCACCCGTTGAGTATTTTACTAAAACGGTATCGCAGTTTGGTGAGGAAATAACGCCAGAGGAAAATACCGATCATTTTATGGAAACGGCAAGAGTCGTTGTCATTAATAAAGCAGTGATTGATAAAACCTTGCCGGATCTCGACATTGCCCGAAAATTTGGCATTTTGCTGACCAAGGTGACACGAATGGGATTGGAGATACCCCAGTCGTCTGATTTCAGGCTGAGAAAGGGCGATATTCTTTCTGTTTCTGGGCCACATGATAACGTTGACCTTCTTGGCAAAGAACTCGGGCATGTTGAACGTAATATTGCCGAAACAGATATGGTCACCTTTGCCTTCGGTATCGCGTTGGGTGTCGTTATTGGGATGTTTGCTGTCCAGGTCGGTGAATTATCAATAGGTTTGGGTTCTGCAGGTGGTTTGCTTGCCTCTGGTTTGGCCATTGGCTATTTACGAAGTATCCGTCCAACCTTTGGTCGTATGCCTGATGCAGCACGCTGGATATTGATGGAATTTGGGCTGCTACTGTTTATGGCTGGCGTTGGTTTGCGCGCCGGTGGAGACATCATAGAGACCTTTATCGCTGCAGGGCCTATGTTGGTGGTTGCCGGTATTGCCGTCACACTGATACCAATTTTTGTCGGTTATTTTTTTGGCAGAAAAGTCCTGAATATCCACCCGGTTTTATTATTTGGTGGCATAACAGGATCAATGACGAGCGGGGCATCCCTCAGTGTTGTTACGGCGGAAGCAAAGAGCCACATACCATCATTGGGTTATACCGGGGCTTATGCCTTTGCCAATGTTCTTCTGACCATCGCGGGCAGTATCATTTTGTTTTTTTAGATTGCTTGTGTATTACCGGTTTTCTTACCGATATCAGGACATAAAAAAACGGGATAAACCTTTCGATTTATCCCGTTCTTCGTATTTGGCTCCGCCTGCTGGGCTCGAACCAGCGACCCAATGATTAACAGTCATTCAAAACCGTGTTTTTATGCGTTTCATGATGTGGAAGAATGTCCCACTTTGTAACACATAAGCTATTGTAATATAAAAATAAAAGATCGACTCCTGTTGTAATCAGCAAAAAACCTTTCCATACTAAGTCACTGAGAAACGGTTGCAGAACGGTTGCAGATTATGACGGCAAGAAAGATCACAGCGAAGGCTGCTTTAGCAGTAAAAGATGGTCAGACGTATTCAGAATCTGTCGGTGGGCGAGGATCAGGAACCTTGCTTCTGGTTGGCAGAACGCAGTCTGTCTCTGCGTATTACCGATACACGTCACCGGACTCCACACGCCCGTGGGTAGATGTTGGCACCCTCGGTGATCGGTTCACTCTTGCCGATGCCAGAGCGGAATGTCACCGGTTGTGGCAGTTGAGAAAAGACTTCCCTTACCTAAAAGAGCATCTCGTTGAGTTGAGTGAGCTCCAGCGTCAGCAGTTGGCCGATGCAGAGCGTCATCGCAAAGCGGAGCAGAACAAGGCTTCAATGAAAGAATTGCTGCTGGATTACGTGGCATATCTGGATGACCAGGGTAAGCCAAGTGCTGTGACGGTTAGAAGAGCCTTTGAATCGACAGTGTTTGAAGCCCACGCCTATATAGCCAGTAAGAAAGCTAAAGAGATAACACCAGACGATGTGGTTCAAATTATCAAACCATTGTCTTTATCCGGCCATAAGGTCTATCGGAACCGGGTTCGGTCTTATCTCCATGCAGCTTTCAACTTCGGACTTGATCGTGAATACGACGAAACCCGTAGCAGTGATAAGTCTTTCAGCCTGACAACTAATCCTGTCGGCCCTGTCCCTGTCCTGAAGAATGCTGAGAGCGTCGGTACTCGCAGCTTAAATGCACATGAGTTGAATCTTTTCTACCGCGATGTTGAGAGCACACCCTCCGTGGGTGTTGTTATGTACACGTTCATGCGCTTTCTTGTAGCCACTGCAGGTCAAAGGCCGTCCCAAGTGCTACGTGTACCTTGGGCAGACTATGACCTGGAGAATCGATATTTTAAAGTCATCGATCTGAAGGGACGTGGTACCCAAGAGCGTGTTCATCTCGTTCCTCTATCGGATAGAGCGGTTGAGTTGCTTGAATCATTGCGTCCACTGACAGGAGATTTCGAGTGGCCGTTCACCTACACCGGTGACGTGCCCATCAGTATTGAATCTCTGAAGAACGTCACGAAACGGTTTTTGGCAAATCAAGAGGGGTTCGAACATTTCACCGTGCGGGATATTAGGCGTACCTGTAAGCAAATCATGACTCAAGCGAACATACCCAGAGAGCACCGCAATATGTTGCAGAACCACGGTGCGACCGGTGTGGATGCGAAACACTATGACAACGATCCAATGCTGCACCTGTCATTGAAGAAAGATGTGATGGCTCGTTATGACCGATCTCTCGGAGTCATTCTTGGTGAGCCGCAGGAAAATAAAGTCGTGGAGTTGAAAGCATCATGACCAAGCGAAGCCGGGGAAGACCCAAAAAACCACCTGTTGATGACATCTCGTTAAGAAGGGCCATTTTACTTACCTGTGTTGCCCATCTGCTTGAAACCGGTAAAACCAAAAAGATTAGCCATGCATGCCGGATACTGGCTGCGAAAGAGCAAGGGGACGATTGGTATCAGTACTCCCATGATAGTGGCATCAGACGTTCTATAGCTGTCTTCTTGAAGGATGAGCATAAGAATGCTACTCGATGCTGGAGAGCTAATGACTTAGCGACATTTGCCCTTTTTCGCGTTCGTCTCCGTTCTGCGTCTGCTACCAGAGCCGATGCGGCAGCATGGCTGCTGAATACTCACGAATACTATCTCACCAAAATGGTGTAACTAAATCACAGAATAGCTCTGCTCTGTTTTCATTACCTCTACCGAGTAGATGGTTCAAGCATCAACTTGGTACTACTTGAAACAAGAGGTAATGAAAATGAGTGAACACGTCCGAAAATTGCTTAAGGCAAAAGAGGTTCAGGAAAGGTGTGGCGGTATCAGCCGTACAACTTTGCACCGCCGGATTAAATCCAATCAAATCCCCCCTCCAGTAAAAATCAACGGTCAGAATTATTGGCTCGCTGAAGTCATCGATGAGCATATTTCTGCCGTTGTTGGGGGTGTCTAATGATGATCCTCCAAAAACACAAGCAGACTATCTGTGACCCTTTCACATTGATCACGACAGGCTCACTTCAAGAGAAAATCGGCTTACGAACCTTTCGCTACACCAGCCGAATTACTGGTGAGCCTGCCTATATCCAGGTTGACCCTCATGCAGAGAGTCATTTCCCACTGCGTAAATATGCACTGATCAACAAGCTGGCTAATGCTGGTTTCATAGTGTCGCCGATGCCTGAAGCACTGGATACATTCCTGCACATATTACTGTTCCCTGATGATGCAGTTTCGCTGCTGGGCAGTATTCAAACCGAACCCCTGCCGGATGACGCTGTTGTGCAGGTTATCTCAAGCTGTGAAGAACAGGAGGATGCCCATGAGCATTGAGTACAAGACTGAACCCGAAGTGAAACTCTCTTCGCAAGAAGAACGTATTGAAGATTTGTACGGAAAACAGGAACCACAACAGCCTGCAACTACCCCGGCGCAAGCTGAGCAGGATTATGGCTATGAACCAAATCCAGAGCCGCAGATCGGCAGTCCATACAGTTTGGACTCGGGGAGTACGAATGACCAGATGTACGGGGCTGAATCAAAAGTGGCTTTGTCCACAGAAACAGACCTGACCCTGATCTACGATAACCCCCAAGACCAGACCGCGCTGCGGGCCAATTTGGGTTATATCGGACATGAAAGTGGTGCCTCACAAGAGGACATTCACGATATGGTCTCCCATGTCAATGAAGTGCTGCTCACCGGTGAAATCCCATCGCAGCAGGATGCAATGCAGACTCTTTATCAGGAGCACGGAGCGTCTCTCCAACAGAAACTGGATGATGCACGCACCTTGGTAAGCAGCTTTCCTGACCTCGCTGCCTGGCTCGACCAAACAGGTATTGGCAACAGCCCCGTACTCATTAATCGCTTCATCGACCTCACCGCTAACAATCGCTCCCAGGCACGCCTGCAAAAATTGAGGACTAAATCATGATCGACAAATTATCCACTATCGAACTATCCAACGAACTTAAGCGCCTGAGTCGCAAGATTAAAACCTTGAAAAGCTCTATCCCCGGTGAACCGTCGCTACCAGAACATTACATTGAAAAAGCACGGATTGAAGCTGAGATCAGCGAACTAGCTAATCGGCAGACTACGATCGGTGAATTACTTCTGGAACGCGATAAGCAGCGTCAGAAACGCGCAGAAGAACGACTGGGGCAACAGGCCGCCACCGGTGCAGAGAAGGCAGAAGAACTACTGTCTAGGCTGCCTGGCTTTGCACACAAGGTTTCTGTGGCTTTCAAGGCGCTTGGTGAAGATTATGCTGAGCTACTAGAGCTTTCGCAGAACATCCGAAAAACCAATATGGTGCTGCTGGGCAGTAACAAGCGGCAGTGTGTGCATGCTGCCGTTAGGATCGAACCGAACAACCTTCACAAGCTACTGAAAGAACAGTTCAGAGCATCGTTCGGCGCTGATGCGGCCAACGTGTTCCTGCCCCAGCAATCACCGGGGTTCGACATCGTGGAAGCGGTAAAGCAGATCGAACTGGAATGTGGTGGTAACAAGGGGGTGGTTCATGAGCAAGCAAAGTGAACTGGCAGAGCTGTTACGGCAACTCTCTGACGCATTGCAGAGCAACACCATCGCTGAGGCCGGTGAACTCTACCGACAGGCTGAGGCGCTCTCAGTCGCCATGATCCCGGCTAAAGCCGCCAAGCCGCACCTGATGCAACTGGTTCGTAAATATCTGATGCAGACTTTTGGCCCAGAGATTCTGCGTATCAGCACGAACATCACTGGTAAAGACTTGGCTGAGTACGATGTGGCTGTGGAGCTTCAGAAGGTCATCGATGAGCTGACGTATTATGAGCAGCGTTAAGGCAGACGTGGTGCCGATCCATGCTAGGAGTGTCAGCAACGAGCTGTTCCTGAGAACTATCTTCGGTGATCAGTACCCCTATGCCCATGTGACCAGCTTCACCCAGGACCCAGGCAACATTCCCCCCGGTGAATCAGGTCGCTGTTGGTCTGGTGGGTGTCTCGAAACCACCCCATTACTACCTGACTCAAATCAGTTCTATACGGTGAGCTTGTTCGTACCGGATGAACACGGTAAAGCTAATCGACGTAAGCAGAACCTTTCTGCCTGCTATGTGATTGCTCTTGATGATGTGAAGGAGAAGCTGCCCATCGATCAGGTCATGCGCCTACCACCGCCTAGTATCGTATTAAAGTCATCACTGCATTCAGAGCAATGGCTTTATCTTTTGGCTACACCGGAGACCAACGCGGACCGCATAGATAACCTGCATGATGGACTGATTGCCAATGGCCTAGCACCAGATGGTAAAGACCCAGGTCAAAAAGGGGTCACCAGGTATCTTCGTTTACCTGAAGGAGTGAACACCAAAGCCAAGCGCATCGCTGAGAGCGGTGGTACAGCTCCACGGTGCGAGATCACTGAGTGGCACCCAGATCGCCGTTATACACTGGAGCAATTGGCTGAGCCTTTCGGTGTTGATCTGGACGCGCCACGCACAACTAAGCCTGATGGAGCTGCCACCGTGTCTGACCATCCGCTGATTAACATCCCTGACATCATACACATTAAGGAGATACGCAGTGATGGGCGATTCGATATTACTTGCCCGTGGGTCGATGAGCACACAGGGGCTGCTGACGATGGCGCTGCAATGTTCACCAATGCTGATGGATCTATTGGGTTCAAGTGTCACCACGGAAGCTGTGAGGGGCGCACAGGAGGCGACCTGCTTCAGTGGATCGAAGAACAACAGCCTGGGTTCAGTGATCAATTGAAGCAATGGCAAGTGATGCGTGAGCTTGGTTCTGTTGCCACCAATGAGACAGGCGGTGATATGACTACACCATCGGTGAGCATAACTATGTCTGCAAGAGACTTACTGAAAAAAGCAGCAGTGACAAAAGATGATGTGATGAATATGAAAGCTCAAATGTTAGCAGATTCATTTGCATTAGAAGATGTTGCGTTGAATGGTCAATGGACTCATGTTTGGGCCTCGCCCGGCACCGGGAAAACCTTGCTGTTGATCTGGTTGATCCGTGAAGCAATTGAAAAAGGATTGGTTCGGGGAGATCAAGTCTATCTAGCTGAAATGGATGACAACCACATCGGTGGTCTGACGAAAGCTGACATCGCCGCTCAGATTGGCTTTCAAATCTTGATCCCCGGCAATAACGATTTCAGGGCTGATGACTTAATAAAAATCATGCAGGCGTTAGTCGATGAAAATGATGCAGCCGGTTTCATTATTATTGCTGACACGATCAAGAAACTGACCTCGGTGATGTCAAAAGATAAGGCTAGTCAGTTTGGCAAGCTGGCGCGTTTGTTTGTTGCTGCCGGTGGCACTCTGGTGACGCTTGGACATACTAATAAATATAAGTCTGAAGAAGGGAAATCAGTATTCTCAGGCGTGCAAGATTTCATGGTTGACAGTGACTGCTGCTGGATGATTGGGACCATTGGGGAGGAGGAGGGATTGTGCTCTACAACCTTTGCCGTTGAATTTGAGAACCTGAAGGATCGCGGTGATATGCCACGGAAAATCGCCTTCAGGTACACGAAGAATAAGGGTGCTACCTACCTGCAACTGTTAAACACCGTTGAGCGGCTGGATCACAGTACCGCAATGGCAATTCAGGAGTCTCAATTGAATCTGCAAGAGCAGCAGCAGGACGCCGAAGTGATCACCGCTATTCAAGCATCCATTGAGAACCTGCAGATGAACAAGACGCAGATTGAGAATTTTGTGAATACACTCGGCAAATCGAAGCAGAAGACCAGGCGCGTGCTGGACAAGTACACCGGGAGACTTTGGAATCTCAGGAAGGGTGAAAACAACGCTTCAATCTATTCATTGAATGATCCGCCCATTGCACCGGTTGTGAGTTTTTTTTGATGAAGTGCGGGGGCTGGAGAACCGAAAACCCGGAGAACCGGAAAAACCAAAATGTCGCTCAAAATGACACTTTTGCTGAAGGTCGCGTCACCACTGGGTTCACCGGGTTATATCGGTTATTCAGGTTATGTAGGTTTTCGGTTCTCTAGACCCCCGGTGAAATAACCTGCTAAGCAAAATGACACTTTTATGGAACTAGCAAAATACGATTTATCACCGCAAGAGCAGCTCGCGGTGAGCCTGTACCTGAAATCGATGAACAAGACTCAGGCTGCCCGTGATGCTGGCTATGCAACACCCACAGTGTTCTACAAAGATAATGTGAAGGCAGCCATTGCCGAGCAGCTCTCAATCCGCGCTGAACGTCTGCGCGTCGGCGGTGATTGGGTACTAGGTGAGCTACGCGCCTTTATGACCGCTGCATGGAAATCCAGGAGGTTAAGGACGTGTACGGTCAGCCCACTGGTGAGTTCAAGTTTGACGCAGCCAACGCGATTAAGGCGCTTGCCCTTATAGGTAAGCATGTCGATGTCCGGGCCTTTGAAGACAAGGTAGCTGGTAACACCTTCAGTGAAGAAATGATTGAGCGTCTTCACCGTGGCCGACTCAGGGCAGCAGGCAATCAACCCACCGTAAGTTTTCTTGAACACAATCAAACCAATGAGGTATCCCCATGAAAACCATTAGCCAGAAAGAGCTACTTGAGATGCTCAGCAACGGTGCTGAGCTCAAGTCTGATTATATGTCTGACCAGCAGCAGGCCATGCTTGCGAGCATTGCTGCAGTGAAAGAGGAAAACCCGTCTGCCGAGGACATAAGAGGTCTGAAGGAGTTAATGGTGCAGCTTGTGCTCCAAGCAAGCCCCCCGGTGACGTATCAATTCACCGTAGAGCGTGATCGCCGTGATCGCTTAGTGGGGATTACTGCCAAGCCGCAGAAGCTGACTAGAGTTAGACATTAAGCCTTTGAAGTGCAGGTTACTATTCAGATAGCAGCTCAGAAACAGGCACATTAACAGCAACTGCAACACGGACCAGTACAGCCAGCGATGGATTAACGAGGCACCGCTCAAGCTGAGATACATAGGTTCTGAAATACTCCCTGTCTTGATTTGATCAATCCCTTCTCGGTGTGTGGAGTTTGGCACTTGCCGGAGCCTACTGCACAACTGACTTAGTGATTCCAATTGTTATTAATGGAGTACAGCGGGTACAATTAATTATCCTCTTCGTTTTATCCTTATATAGGGACATAAAGGTATTCTTTTGATTATGCAGTTGAAGTCATTTCGAACCATTGTTTTTCTTTTTGTGCTCGCAACGCCTTTTACAGCTAGTTACTCATTTGAAGAGCCCTCTCCGCCAAACGTTATTGTATTTGTGGCAGATGATCTTGGCTGGGCCGACCTGGAAGCCTATGACAATCCGTTACCTCGCACGCCATTTCTTAATGAAATCGCTGAGCGTGGCACCGTTTATGAGCACTTTTATGCTGCCTCTCCCGTTTGTTCCCCCGCGCGTGCAGGATTAGCGACGGGGACGTCTCCAGCTGATCTTGGAATTTATGGCGCTTTGCATGGCACAATAAATAAGAACAGTAGTCTTGGGCAGGTAGCATTTTTGCCTTCGCAAACACCAACCATTATGAGTTTTCTGAGAACCGAGGGCTATAAAGTTTTCCACGTAGGGAAATGGCACCTGGGATCAGCTCCTGAAGCTCCAGATTTATCTGAGTATGGCATTGACGAACACTACGCTTATGCATTACCGGGTAATCGTCATCCTGAACTGCGTAAGCTTTTTCAGGAAGGTCCGCATTACTGGACAGAGGTAGATGACAAGCTAACCGACAACGCTCTCAGAATGGTGCAGGGTGCAATAGAAGAAAGTAAGCCATTCTACTTAAACCTTTCATTCCATGCGCCTCACCAGCCGCTGTATCCAAAAGAGCAACATTTGAAGGCGGTAGAGCACCTAGGTGGCTTTGTTGCACCAGCGCATAAGGCCATACAAAAGAAACCAGTGACTCCAGCTCAAACCTATTATGCGGCTATTCATCAGATGGACCAGAATATTGGTAGAGTAATTCAATTGCTTAAGGAAAAAGGTCAGTACGAAAACACGATCATTATGTTTATGGCGGATAATGGCCCTGGAAACCTAGGCAATGCCGCTCAGTCAGGTACGCAATATGGACGCATTGGCCCTTTCCGTGGTGTAAAAGGGTCTCTATATGAGGGTGGTATTAGAGTTCCCTTTATAATCAGTTGGCCAGCAGGTGGCATCCCCGAAGACGAAATTAATACTCAAAGTGTTGTTTCCGCCACGGATATTCTGCCATCTCTCGCTAACTTTGTTGGTTTTGAGGCACCCGGCTCAATCTCAGGTGAAGATATGTCGGATGTATTTCTAGGGGATGATAGAGATCGTACTAGGCCTCTCTTCTGGATTACTACTTCCGGCCAACCAAAAATGGATAGTTCTTTAAATGTTAGCCCTGTACTGGCAATGTACAAAAGCGGTTTAAAATTTCTGGTGAATCAGGATGGGAGCCGCCCTGAATTATATAACCCTAAAATTGATAGCGACCCTGCAGAAATCAAATTATTGAATAAAAAATTTCCCGAGCATGTAGAGAAAAGCCAAGAGGCGTTGTTAACTTGGTACAAAAGACTGGATGGACCGCCTAAATTCCGAAAATATGCCGGGAAAGTGCAAATTGTTCGACCTGATTAGGTTTGGCTGAGCAGGTGGTGCAACCTATTTTTCCTTACTGAAAAGGCAGTGCACGCTCACCACTCCTGGCTTGCTTGTTTTATCCACAGAAATAGATGAAATAACTACCCCTGAATGATGTGTAAGGCTGAATCCTCGCATCATCTCTCAGAATAGGGACTTCCTTTGGCGCATCAATAGACAGACGAACCTGGCCACTGCGCATTTCTACAATTGTTACAGTGATGTCTTTACCAATGGTGACTGCTTCGCCAGGGCGACGTGAGATGGTTAGCATGGCACACTCCTTGTGTTTGATATATTTCCTGCTTAGGAATTCAATTTAAGATATAGCAAAGTAGAAGTTTGGAAGGGTAAAACTGATCTTGAGGATATGCAAGCAAGCGAAACGGTTGCACAACGGTTGCAGTTTTCACTTTCTTCAAAAACCAAAAAAGGGCTGGGTCTCTGCAGCCCTTTATTTATTTGGCTCCGCCTGCTGGGCTCGAACCAGCGACCCAATGATTAACAGTCATTTGCTCTACCAACTGAGCTAAGGCGGATCAGTTAAGAGGCGCGTATCTTATATATCGGTCTGGGGTGAGTCAACCC